>Ga0325401_1001901_pt1 | contig 18112 bp, 19 predicted proteins | sample PopdelMetagenome_FD_205666 | JGI IMG/M metagenome (GOLD analysis project Ga0325401, IMG submission 205666) | Populus deltoides microbial communities from Bellville, Georgia, United States - Xylem-PdKOR-R2 | ecosystem: Host-associated > Plants > Phyllosphere > Stem > Wood/Secondary xylem | place... | reverse complement strand
CCAGGCCATCCTGCTTGTCGTGGCCCAATCCGAATGTGGTCCATACTGCCCCCCAGGATTGACCTTTGACTATAAAGTTTCAGGTGTAAGGGCAACTTCAACGAAGATGTTAAGTGAAGAGCTTAAAAAATTAAAGATTAATATTTTAACTTTTCTTGTTAAAAATTAATAAAATATTTTTTTCTCATAAAAATAATATTTTCACATCTTTTAAAAAAATCAAAACTAACTGACCAACAAAACAATAAACCAATTAAATATAGTTGGGTGAAAAAAAATAATATCAAAATTATTAAGAAAAAATAAAATATTTATTTATTTAATTTCAATACAATTAGCTTTTCAAATGGTTTTTTTTTTTTCATTAAAATATACACTGTAAAAAAAAGCTATATTTATATTATTTAAAATATTATTTTATTGAATTAACTATTTAAAATAATATCTTTGAGATGCTGTAAAGACGTGCCTCCCAAACAAATTTAATAAATTTGAAGTCTTTTGTAGATGGGAAGGGACAATTTCAACACAGAAATATCAAATATCCAGAAACTTCATGAAGTAAAAATAATCAAAGCAGGCATTTACATTGGATTATCATTACCATTTTATTTATTTATTTATTCATTTGCTTATTGCATTTACTTTCAGTCATTGACATTTTAACTTGTCATGTTTGCCAATTGTCCGCTTCAAAAAAAAAAAAATTTGAACCTCGTGGTTTCAAAGCACATTCGAGAGTACTTATCCCATCCAAATAGAACTCCAAGAAAATGGAGCGTGTCAAACCAGGCTACTTTGTTGTTTTGTAGCCATCTTTCTTGCCTTTCCTCCTGATTTCCGATTTCTCATGAGATTCAAACATGATATTGTAATCATAGACCTACACAGCTATATAAATACTTCTTGTAAGAACCAACCTCCATCATACACAGCAATAACGCTAACAAAGCAAGATTACAATATTGTTTTTCACATCTCTCTTCGTCTTTGATTATGAGTCAGAGCACAGCAACGAAGGTTTCCAGGTTGCTTCTGGGGCAACTTGGCCCGCGTTTCTTGTCAAACACAACCACTTTTTCTAGGCCTGCAACTGCAGGCATGAGCTCGACCAGATTTGCTTCTTATGGGGTCCGAGGTTGGAGTGCTTCAGCACCACCTGTTATGCCAAGTGAAGAGGAGAAACCAAAGGCAGCTGCCAATTCATTTACTACAGAAGATGGTAAGGTCATCGTGAGCTATTGGGGTGTGACTCCCCCCAAGATCACCAAGGAGGATGGCACAGCTTGGAAGTGGAACTGCTTCAGGGTATGTGCATTTATATTAATCCACTGCTGCAATTGTCAAATCCGCGAAGTTACTGAACTAAGTTTGCATATCTACTTGAATAATTGAAGCATTTTCGTTTCCTGATTTGCAGCCATGGGAGTCCTACAAACCTGACATCTCAATTGATGTGAAGAAGCACCATAAGCCTGGTACAACAATGGATAAATTTGCCTACTGGACCGTCCAGGTCCTCAAATACCCCACTTACTTATTCTTCCAGGTAGCTATCCTACACAATCTTTTGCTTTGCCCAAGTTTATAAACAGAATTCGCTGTGCTTGAGACATCAGAATCTAATAACTTACGAGCTAATTTTTCATCAATTGTGATAGAGACGGCATATGTGCCATGCCATGCTGCTAGAGACAGTAGCTGCTGTTCCAGGCATGGTTGGAGGGATGCTCTTGCATTGCAAATCACTACGACGATTCGAGCAAAGTGGAGGCTGGATAAAAGCTCTTTTAGAAGAAGCTGAGAACGAGCGGATGCATCTTATGACCTTCGTTGAAATAGCTAAGCCCCAGTGGTACGAACGAGCCCTTGTATTTGCTGTCCAAGGTGCCTTCTTCAATGCTTATTTTCTGGCATATTTAGCCTCTCCGAAGCTTGCACACCGTATAGTAGGGTACTTGGAAGAGGAGGCGGTGAACTCCTACTCAGAGTTCCTCGAGGACTTGGACAATGGTAATTTTGAGAACGTGCCTGCCCCTGCTATTGCCATTGACTACTGGCGCTTGCCTCCCAACTCCACGCTTCGTGATGTTGTGTTCGTTATAAGAGCTGATGAAGCACATCACCGAGACCTTAACCACTACGCATCGGTAAGAATTCACACTTGCAGCCGTGAAAATTGTTGTCCCTGTAGGTGGCATTTGTGGTCGGATTTATCTGATTTGATTGAATTTTCTGAATTGCAGGACATTCAATGTCAAGGACACGAGTTAAAGCATACACCTGCTCCAATCGGATATCATTAATTCTTTAAGGCGGTCCTGAATTTATGGAAGTGTGTGTGTAGCGTTGACATGCTCCCAAAGCCATCAGATTCATTCCATTGTACTACGTTATTCTTTAAAAATAAATTAGCTTTTTTGTATTCTTTGATACGAATGGCCTTGCTCTTATACTGCTGTAAAATCAACCAAGTGAATCTTCTAACATCACGAAGGCAACCATTGAAACTTTCAATAATGCTATTGACTGCGCTGAAATTTTCCACGGAAGAACCGATATCAGATATCATTATCTGCAAAACTAGTTCTCCGGGGAACTACAGCCACTGCCACAAAGTTTTGATTCTCTACAGTGATATATTATCATAAATATCATCACTTGGGATGGGAACTACGTGGAGGTGATGGCGGATTTCATGTGCTATGTACAGTTTGTGGGGGCTATATAATATCTAAGGCATATGTTGGGGATTCAGTCCGTCCATGACCAGAAAAAAGGGTTTGTGCCGGGGAAGGACAACTCGCCATGAAATTCCTGGTTCTAAGCAAGTAAAATTTAACACATTGTTGAGTTGCATTTGGCTCTGTAAAGCACTATTCTACTGCTTTTAACGTGGACTTTGAGGAACCGCGGATGCTGCCCCCATTAGCTTGCAAGACTAACCTCCTCCAAGAATCTCCTTCAGGTTGTCGTGTGATTAGAACCATGATTAAGGAGGTCTTTCTGAATTTGAAAGCCAAGCGTTGACTTATCGCTATCAACACCATCTTTCCTAGCAGATAAATTAGTGGTTGCCTTTTCCTTCATGGCTTCCTTTTCCAATTTCTTCTTTTCAACATCAGCCTGTCTTTCATTCTCCTCTCGTGACTTTTTGAACAATTTAACAAAAACAACCAAGATCTGCGTCACTGCAAAATGCAAGCATGACAAAACGAACATCAGTTGACACCATTGACATTATAAAACTAATTTCTATGAGATTGCAAAGACAGCTTCAAAATCCGCAAAATGACAAATAAGAATTTTGGTTTTTGTTAGCTTGTTTATTTTTTTATGATTCATTACAGAAGAATCAACAATGACCCAATCAATCAGAACTTCCATGCCAGGGAAAAAAATCAGAACATGCCAAATCGTGTATACCTATTATTGCACAAATGCCAAAAACAACATAAAGTGAACTATACTGCATCTTTTGAAAAGAAGAAATAAACAAAAAGCATTGGTTATTAACCTTGTTCAAAGGGACAACGAGCCGGATCCTCTCCAAAGTACTGAGACAAGGAATCTGCATTTCTTCCCTGAAAGATAAAGAATGAGGAATTTAGGGATAAAACCAGTAACTGCATGTAATAACTACGTAGTGCAAACATCTAGAGTTTGTTGAGGCCTTACCACTTCAGAATATAATGAGATAAGTGACCTAACTTCAGATTCAGCAGTGTCAAGGAAATTCTTCAAGACCTGTAAAGGGGGAAAATGTTAGTTCAAGAGACATAAATGAATATATCAATACTAAGAAAATCATACTCAAGGTTATCTTTGTGAGCTTAAAAATGTAGCCAAGCATCTGTACTCATGCTCACCTTTTGAAAGCCAGTGGAGATGGCACCATCATTTACTGAAGTGGTGAGTTCTTGTTCAACCTTTTCAAGGCCTTTACTCACAGCTTGCATTTCTTCAGCCAGAGTTTTCAGTTGAATCTGGTAAACCAAAGCAGGAGGAAACAAGTGATAAGAGAACATATCGGCTTCAGTGACAATCAGCAAGTTACAAGTAATCAAGGAAGAAGCTAGCGCTAAGAATCTATTAAGGATACCTTAGAGGCAGCTTCTAAATGAACAAGGTCCTTATCAAAGTCTAGCAACTCCGGCATTTTCTCAGCTAGTAGCTAGAATCAAGACAACAGAACAATTAAGGCATCCCATGAATGCCCATACCATTAGAAGAATTTTTGTGGAAAATTTACAAAAGTGGGACACATCTAAACTCGTAAGAATAAATTAAACACAGCAAAAGGGTCAATCAGTTATAAAATACAGCATTAAACAATCAGAATAGCAATAGGCTAAGTGTATAATCTAAACCTATATATGAAGATATAATCATCAAACAAGTAGAACACTGGCAATCATATTTTCTGTTCTTTTGTTAGTAGCAAGTTCTTCAAGAAAATGACAAAAAAAATGAGAATATCAAGCATTAAATGTTGTAACACTTACTCAGCTAACAATATGATAATTTGAAGTTTCTAGTTTAAGCTTATCTACCTTGCACAAGTAGTGCATTAATGTCATTTTATTGTTTCTTGCACGAGTATCTGATAATTTAAGAAGACTGTCCAATTTGAATCCTACAGCAGATCCTGCAATAAAGATGAGTAGTATGAAATGAGAACGTATAATACAAGAAGAGGTATAAGGCCAGCAAATTTAAACAAAAGAAACTGTAACTTTCACAAGCAGAGTGATACCTCGTGCAGTGCCTTGATTCAAAGCATTTCCCAGAGTGAGAATTGTTTGCATTATCTGACGCAATTTTGCGGATTCTTTTACCTGAAAGTATATTGTGCATTAAATATTCAGAACAAACAAACATTCATCTTTGTACTTCATAACCAATTATTTTTAAAGATACCTCTCTAGTAGCATCATTTATACTATTCAGATTTCGTCTTAAGTCATCCACCTGAGGAAAACATATGATGAATGCCAAGTTATCCCACAATAATAGCATTCTGAATCAAATACGAGTAATCCAGAAATATACCTGACTAGAAAAGGTAATTCTGAACGCAAATACTCGCAACTTAGCTTCAACTCGTGGAACCTTCATCAACTCCAGGAAAAACTGAGCAACAAAATCTTGTTAGCCATCTAGATACGAGCAGTGCATGCATTCAAGGTAAGAGCATTGGAATTTACCTGTTCACACTTTCCAAGCATTTCCTTGTCACCTGTATAATTCTGCAAATATTAACAAGAGCATGTAAGTAAAAGCAAATAAATAACACATTGCCTTTGTGCTGCAAATAAGCATACCAAATTTACATGACTCATACTGTCACCATAAATTTGGTTGGTGTATTTTTTAAATTGTTTAATCTGCTAAGGCTTTGTTTTGTTGATTATATTACAATATTTAAAGGCTTAATTTTGTTGTTAAGAAAACTTGGGTTTTGATTCATAAACGTTACCTACAATTAGCCATCATGCATCCCTATAACATATCTCACACCATCCATGCAGTTAATAGTACTTCACATTTGTGTTTCACCATACCAAAAGAAAAACAAAATAAACTAGCATGTACTTTTCTCTCTGATAGAATAAAGGATGTGCTAACTTCAGCTCCAAGCCTAATATAAAAAAGGCCAAAAGGCTCCCTTCTGAAACATCTTAAGCATCGAAGCAGCAAGATCTCACATGAGACATTCATTGCAAGTGTGCTCCAGAAACTCGAGCCTAAAAAATCTATAACATAGTAAAAGAGACAATATTATTGAGACTTGCAGATATTTGGTGTACTACCACAACACTTTTGTACTGAATTATTATGACTTGCAAATATTTGCAAACTGGAGTCATAATTTTGTGAAGACTAACAAATCATTATAATTTGCACATCAAATGAATGATTGTACCGTTCATTTTTCTCATTCTTTTCTTTATAGTATTTTCTTTTTCTAATTTAGTTGCTCTATATTTAACTCCATGCTCTTTAAAAATATATTTTGGTTATATCAGAAAACAACATAATCAGCAAATCTTTAATTATTTGAATTTTTTGTCGATATTCTCTTCCTTTTTTCAGAGTCACGAGTTAGATACAAGAATCAAATGTGACAAAGTAGCATGTATGAACATATGTGATATATTGTTAGGTGATAAAAGAATAGATTACCCTCAGCATTTCCATTTCTTCCTTGGTAGGACAAAATTTGATGAGGTTCTCAACCTGGTCAATGTCTAAAGCTGAGGAATCCAAAGCTAGAACTGCTTTCTGAACATACAGAGGAAGATAAAAATTAGGAAAGCTAAATTCAGTCCAAGCCAACTGAATGATACAAGTTGTAAAGTAGCTGACAAGAAAGATGGACTTACAATCATGTCTGGCAAAGGAATTTTAATTTTCGTGAGCATTATTTCACAATTATAGGCTCTTCGCAAGTCTACCTACAGAAAGAAATTCAACCAAAAACTCGAGTCATGATAAAGATAACTCTTTGTACTTCTGAATTCAAAGAGAAGATATTTCTTGATCAAAGTGGGAAGAGTTAAAAGCACTTCCCTTTTACCAGTTGTGATCAGCAGATGCTGAATTTAAAAATCAGTGAGAAAATGAGTATTTGAAACATCATTATATCTAATTGTTGCACAACAGTAGACTAGCTCATTTTCAATTTTGATATGATCAATCCCACTACGGGCATGGTACAGGTAAATCAAACGTCAAATTTCAATTGTCATAAGTGCCAATAAGTAAAATGTCCATGATTTACATGAAAAGATCTCACTGCTTTGTTATTTTGACAATGATGACAGTAAAAATAGCTGCAGAAGAAAAAAAATGACTCTAACACACATGCGCATACACAAAAAGAAGAAGATTTCTAGGTGGTTGTGACTATATCACTGGCTTTGAAGCATCAGCTCACTAATTTGAAGGATTCAAAGCCACTTCTTTTATGTGACAATGTGTAAACCAGCTCAATATCAAATTTCAAACTTGTAATTACAATACTCTAGTTTGCAAACTATGGTGCAAAAGGAGCAGAGATGATTAAGAAAGTCAGTTATTGGAAGTTGTATTGTGAGATCACTCAATTTCAAGCATTGAAGTTCTTGAGATTCTTCAAGTGGCTCCAGAGCTTCATACTTTATTGTTATTTTCTTTATCACTTACTTGTTTCTAGTGTTGTTGCTTCTTACTTTCACATACTTGACAATATTGATTTTGGTGTTCATCATACTGAAAAAATTGGGAGTTCGTTGCGCACCAATCAACCAATTTATGCTAGATTCATTTTATGATTTAATTCAAGCACCAAAACCTAGAGTTCAATCTGAGGGAAAATCTAGTACTCAACAAGAATTATGGCTTGCCCATAATACGCAGCAATATGGGGAACTTTGAATTGTTACTTCTAAACTCTATGAAAGTATCAATTCTGCTCCCTTATAATGGACATTTTTTCAAGCCAATTTTCGAACTTCATCCATAAAAGTAGAGTTCAGATTCCAAATCCTGCCTACGAGGCATTATAAACTAGGTTCCTTAGATCAGCCTTAATCTCCTATTATACAGCCTTCAGCTTTGACATGAAATTTATTTACTGTTAGTTCTCCAGGTTAAACTTCGGATATTTTCAAATTAAAAGCTTATCCCTTATTTTGAAAAGAAAAATTAACGCTTTTAATTCAAAAAGAAGAATTATTGTTTAAAGTAGAAAGTTATCTCATTGATTCTCTCTTCTTGAAAATATATTACTGAAAAGTACAGAGAATCTGGACTAATACAATGCAATAAGTGCGCACCCACTTAAACAAATAAAACACCTTACCAATTGCACTTTCTCAGGTTTGTTAATGTGAGAACCACGTCGACCTCCAGCTTTAATACTGCCTTTCCCATCTGAAACAGAGGCTGCTGAGAACAAACTTTCAAGTTCTGATATATCAATCTCAGGAGCCCTGCTATCAACATTCATCGGGTGAGATCACTAATGCAAGCAAGATACATGCTATAACATATGGAAAGGGGGAAACATAAAATGAGTGGTTGAATTACTGGAGAGTTTCTGAATTCATTCTGTGAGTTCCAAGTAAAATTTGTGTACATTTGTCAAAGTTATTCAGCATAAAGGATATATGTGCATCTAAATGAGCTATCAAGCAGGCAATGTAATGTTGATCTTTAACCATATGCACAAACCTTGATTGGTTTTCCTGTTTTTGCGAGTCAGCCCACAAACTCCCTTGCATTGCTCGAGTAACTTTCACCCAATGCAGGGGCTTTAGAGAAGCTCTCTTGGGGGCATTACCAGACCCACCAGCACTTCGACCTCTTACATGGCTATTTGCCCCTAAAGAAGCTTTTCCTCTTCCTGCAGATGGAGGTGGAGGTGGTGGCACGTTAGAGCCCTTTGCTCCAGGAGGTGGAGGTGGACCTGGTACTGAGGCACGACCAGGTGGTGGAGGGGGAGCTGCAGGAGGCTTGGGTGGCGGAGGCGGTGCTGTGGAAGTGGGACGTGTAGGTCCAGGTGGAGGAGGAGGTGGGCTTGGGGCATTAGTAGGGTTGCGACCAGGAGGAGGAGGAGGAGGAGGAGGTGGCCTTGGGGTATTAGCAGGGTTGCGACCAAAAGGAGGCAGAGGCGGAGGTGGAGGAGGTGGTGCCCCACCAATACAACTAGCAATAGATTTTGAACTTGAAGATAGTGTCGTAGGAGGAGGGGGTGGTGGTGGTGGCGGCGGCGGCTGTTGTGGTGATGTTTTAACATTATTAGTTGTACTCATTGAGAATGGTGGTGGTGGTGGTGGTGGTGGTGGTGGAGGCACTGGAAGCCGCTGTGGCACAGAGGATTGTCTATTTTTAGAAGAAATAGGAGGTGGTGGGCCTTTAGAAGAACTCAAGAGGGGAGGTGGAGGAGGTGGTGGTGGTGGGCCTCTGCAGGTGGGAGGAGGTGGTGTAACAGAATCTTTACTGAAGTTAGGAGGAGGAGGAGGAGGAGGAGGTGGTGGTGGTGGTGGTGGTGGGCCTCTGCAGGTGGGAGGAGGTGGTGTACCAGAATCTTTACTGAAGTTAGGAAGAGGAGGAGGAGGAGGAGGAGGTGGTGGTAGCAGACATGTATTATGAGAGGCAGGTGGTAAAGAAGCATCTTTATTGAAGAAGTTGGGAGGGGGAGGTGGACAAGGAGGTGGTGGAATATCTCTTTTACTAGTGGGAACCGAAGCTGTTGATAAATGTCCACTAGAGACATTAGGAAGAGGAGGTGGTGGTGGAGGTGGAGGTGGAGGTGGTGGTGGTGGTGGAGATTTACTATTGCTAGTAGTAGTAGAGGGACGTGGAGGAGGTGATGGTGGCAGAGGGGGGGGAGGAGGGTATGGGTCTAGTGGAGCAGCCACTGACAGAGGACTTTGGTTAGAAATAGAAGATGGAGGATGGGGCGGTGGTGGTGGTGGAGGTGGTGGTGGTGTGCGAGCAAAAGGGGGTGGTGGAGGGGGTTGAGGGGGGCATGGAGAAGTCAGAGTTCCTACACCTGCAACTGATAATTGTTGATTAAGAGAGGATGGTACACCCTTGACTGAAACTTGAGGTGGAGGGTCTGTAGATAGATCCAAATCCTGTGGATCATTACTTTCAGCAGATAAGGGAACTGACTCAACACTATTTGACATCAATGGTTTCATTCCTTCAGCTGTAGACTTGGAAACATAATCAAATGCTTCATCCGAACTATCAGCAGTGCTAGATGCATTATTTTCATCTTCAGAATCAACAGGTGATGCATATGAACTCACTTGACTTTGCATTCTTGAAAATTCTCTGGCATCACTAATGACTGATAGCTGTTTAAGCAACCACAATGCAGCATCGTCACTGCTATCAACCCACTCAACGCCACTAAATAGTTCTTGAACTCTTGAAAAGGCTTCAATCGGCAATCCACCTTTTTCCTCACCATTTAAAATTGTAGTTGGGGCTTTCGGAGAGGAGATGCTCTCAACCTCCCCAAACAGAACCTGAACTTTGACATGTAATTTAATCAAATGGAATGCAAAATTGAGAAAGAAAAGAAACGGTTCATTTGATAATTAATTCACCTCTGCACGGAAGCCTTTTGGATACCGCTCTTTTGAATCCCAAAGAATGTCCAAATTGTCAGAATTGAGCATCAATATATTGGATCGAATAAAAGCGGTATTAAACATTACACGAAACATCATAACTTCCCTTTCAGAATCCAAGTCCAAATGCAGACACTCCAAGACAACATCTCCTTGCACCAAACATTGAATGTCAATCTTTATCACATCACAGTCCGCCTACAAAGAAAGAACAGTCAATTTCACATTGCCTTGGGAAAGAGAAATTGAGTATAAAGTAATATGAAATGGCATAGAACAGCAAGCCTCTCACCTGGCAGTAGTGCCGAAGGGCAGACTTCTTCTTCTTAGACATAGAGAAGAGCATCTGCGTAGAAAGTCCACCCTTTGTGTGCAAGTTCCTACCAAAAATACGAATGATTGGCCTACACCCATTTCCAGCATCAAAACTGGGAATGGCACGAAAAATGACACAATCCAAAGAAAGCGCCCGTTCAGGAGGTGGCCACTCAGGTGCTATATTTCTCCTGGCCACATACTGAAGATAACGAAGTTGAGATGGAAAAGGATTGAGCGGCGACAAGAGCTGCAAGAACCCTTTAGGAGCCTCTTTATGAACAATCTCAAGAGTCCTCTTCTCACCACTATGCAACTTCCTAAAAATCAAGAAACTGGCCAAAAGAAATGCCAACAATGGCCAACTCCCTCTCTCACAGTGAAAAAGGATAACATTCTGATGATTCCCTTTCGAAAGCCAACTCTCACAAACACGAAGAAAATGCTGAATCAAAGACAATGGCAGCAATGGACAACCCTCATACTGCCGCGGATAATCCATTACAGTAACATCATACTGACACAAAATTTCTGCAAGCTGACTCCGTTTCTCGCCTTCCCGAAAATTAAAGGCCAGAAACGAAGAGTCCGGAAATTCCTCATATAATTCAGTTATTATTTCGTGCAGGTAAATTTGGTACATTCCATCCGGTAATACATCAGTGGAAAAACAAGAATCAAACACTGCAAAACACACATAATCAACAAAAACACACAGAATTAACACACAGAACGCCACATATTGTGAAAATTAAATAAATCGAAAATTAATTACCGTAAACTCTATCAACAAATTCGAGTAAGCCATCAGGGGGTCTCCGGTAAAAGAATCTACTGAGGAGGGACATTTCTGTCAAAATAAATTTACATGTGTTTGTTTGTTGTAACCTGAGGAAGGATAGCAAAAAACTTGGAAATTTTTTTTATTAAGCTACAAGGAAAAATAAATTAATTGAAATGAAGAGATAAATTTGAAATTTGAACAATTTTAGTCTTGGTTAAACTTTCTAAGCTGCCAAACAGAAAGAGAAGTGAAGTGAGAAAGAAAAAAACCTGAAGGAAAGACAAACTGCGTGTTTTCTTTCAGATTTGAGTGCGGTGGAAGTGGTGCTGCTTTACCTTTTTCAGTTTTTTGAATTTTCAATCTGGGAACGGGAAGGCAAGGAGGCAGGAGTGGAGAAAGAGTTTTTTCTCCTATCTCGTTTGTTGGTTTTTTGAAAATTAAATAATTATGGAACCCAGATACGTGTTCTGGCCCATTTGTTGGTAAGAAGCCCAGCAAGGTGGCCTTTATTTGGAAAGACGATAAAAGGCCCCAGTTTAAGGATCGATTTGGTTGGTTTTGAAAGTGCCTCTAAGAGGTTATTTATGTCTTTTACTTGTCAAGTAATAATTGAGTACTTCCTTTTTCCAAGCCACAACAATAGTTTCCGAGATTTTGTGATGCTGATTATTTGGTTAAACTATATTTTTTTTTTACATATTATTTTTTTATATTATTATATTAAAATTACTAAAAAATATTTTTTTAATATAAATATCAATTAAATTTTGTGGGTTTTTAAAAGTATGGTAGTGATTTTTTTAAAGTGTTTTTCATATAAAAATATATTAAAATAATATTTTTTTTATTTAAAAAAATTATATTTAAAGTCATTATATCAAAATAATAGGAAAATATTAAAAAATAAATTTAAAATAAAATAAATTTTAAAAATTATTTTTCAAACACAAAAATAAATATACTTTTAGTTTGTGATAGTTTGGCATGGAAAATCAAACAACAATTAAATTTTTAAAAAACAATTAGAGATCCCTATGAACCACCACTCAGGCTAGAGTTTGCAACACGGAGGCAAACAGAGTTTTTGCTTGAAGCATTTCGACTCCAGTAACGTGCATCTGACAGCGGACGGAAGCTGATGGCATTACAAAATGAGACTGGTAAGATCTACTATGGGGACGAGGTGGGGAGCCAGGCCAAGCTCACCACGAGACGTTCCTTCGACTCCATGAGAAACAACTTAAAAGAAATCCAGAGAAACTTGGAAATATGGTTGGCCAGAATTATTGGAGATCTTAATGGAATTCTGACCAGAGACGATGCCTCTTGTCAACGTGAATATTATATTTCTAGTATCCTTCTGTTCATTACAATTTTCTGACTGGTAGTCTCAAGTACTGATCTAACTGAAACACACAAGCCCTTCTGGTAAATATCCTGATCCAATGCTTGAAAATAGCAGCCAGGGGCACCATGGAAATATGATCGTTCCACTATGTTTGTGGCAGCATCCCTATCAAAATGAAGCCATCACCTAGTCAAAACAAAATGCTGGTCTTGGTATTCTGGTATTAAGTCAAGCCTTTACAAATAGGTTTTCTGTGTTTTCTGTCCATAGCTTAAAGTGATAGAGACTGTTTCATACAGATAGAGAAAATTTAATGCTATTTAATTCTGGAGAAGATAGGTTTGGGTGGGAAGTAATCACACCTTTTGATTCATGTCCATGTGCATGTGGAAATCGAAACCAAATCACTCAGGGCGGCACGCAATTACAAAAAATACATGGAAAATCGGTTTCGTGCGATGTTATTTATGTCGAGACCAAATTACATTCATCACTTGAAAATCAACAGTTTTGCTCAGCTTAATTACAGCAGCTCCAACCTGCAAACTGTAATTTGCTTGAACTTGTTTCCTGAAGGTAGGAGTGAAGAAATATTTCCACCCAAGTTCGAAGATCACTTTTTTTTATTCTCTCATTTTTCTCTCCCTTCTGGAGTAATTACTGGAATTAAAAACCGGTTCCATTAAAAATTGTGAATCATCATATCAGTGCAATCAGTCTGTCATTGGTTTCTCATGGGAGTCCAGAAAGGATCAGAAAATGATAAGACATTAACTAAAAATCATCCCAACATGGTTCCAAACCAGTTTTAATGGAAGCACACGCTAACAAAACTAACTCGACGGGCAGAATTCAGAGAAAAGGTTTCAATACAACAAATTATTAACTTGTGTTTCAACTATTTCAAACACAAGGAAACATGAACATAAATAAATGTTCACTACACTAGGCAGAAGCAGCAGCTTCTTCCAGCAACTGCTTAACCTTGGTGATATAGTCACTCATTGCTTCCTCCTTGGATTTCCCTGAGAAAAAAAAAAAAGGAAACAGTTGTATCAAAGAAAACAAACCAATATCCTACAACCATGAATTTCAAACCAATACCTTCAACAGCCTTCCATGCATCCCACTTTGCCCTGTCCCTCATGTTGAAAATTCCAGGGCGGCCTGCAGATTGCCATAAACAGTACGAGTCAATAAAAAGACAGTCGGAAGAGAAAAATGTTGACTTCAATAAAGCTATACTTTTGATCAAGAAATTAATCAGGGGAAAGCCATCTGATCATTGGAGCAAAGAACTCACTGGTGTTCACTGGTCCAACAGTGGCTTGCTTGAAGAGCCCATAGAGAATAAGTTTGTTCTCATTTGTTGTATTTTCTGGCAGTGTCTTGGCTTTCTCAGCGTGCTCCTCAAATTCCTCCTGCAGAGGCCAGCCCAATTTGTGACAACTTAAACGTCAAGCGTGCCAAATAACTTAAGCCGAATAGCTGAGGCAAAGTGTTTTGTATTTCACGTCTATTTCCAAATAAATTGCATAAATCTCGTGTCTTGGAAAACTAGAGAAGGAAATGCATCATATAAAGAGAGAATTGATTGCCTAAATAGATGTCGATCCATGACTAGACAGTGACTCTAAGCATAAGTAAGATAGACTGCAAAATATTACTAGCCATCAACTTCCCATAGATAGCCCTGATCTCAGATTTGACTAAATAAAGAAAAAGTTGACAAATAGATGCCCTGATCTAGCTTTGAACCAGAGTATCATGACCACAGAAGTCATTACAGCAGCATGCAAAACCACAACATTGCAAATTTGATATATCCAAACATAGATCTTCAACAATACTAAATAATAACCAATCAAGAAGAAGAAACAGATCTGAAAACCAAAGAATCTAGATTCGTATTAAAACAGAGCAACCAAGAGTTTTTCATGCACTTACACTGGGAAACACTAATAACCATGAAAATTAACACTGCCCCTTCGTATACAAATCCAAGAGGACCAGACATGAACTAATTCTAATGCATAATCCAAACTGATAAAAGCAATCAAACAATCAAATCCCATGTCAGATCTAATCAATAGAGGTTGATTTTCAATAACCAATCAAAACAAGAGGTTAATTTACATGAAGAATGAATTAAATAGGATTGCTGTACCTGCAAACCCATTGCGTTACTTGAAATGGAATCCGTCTGCTTCTTGATTTTCTTTTTAGATTGAACGAGGAGGAGGAGGAGGCATGTTATATAGTGTAGGAGTGGTTTCAGAGTTCACCACTTCGTTGATTGAGGAGCATCTTCGTTTGACGTTTGCACGTAGTTTCTACACGTGGCTTGTTTGGGTTGGTTAACGTAAATGTAGTAGGCCAGGGGCGTTACAACCAAAGATTTGGTGAAGATAGGTTGAAATAGGTTGCTTTTTTATTTTTCAGCTGGCATCATAAAAAAAAAATGTAATAAAATAATATTTTTTATTTTAAATTTTTTTTAATAATTTAAAAATATATAAAATTAATTTTCATAAAAAAATTAATTTTTTTAAACAAAATTGTTTGATACACAATTTTAAAGTTCTCGTGTCTTCTTTCTTCTTTAGAAGATCATTGAATTTCTTATTGCTACGATAATTTCTAATTCATTCATGACTTGAGGTGGATAATTCACTTTTTTTATTTGAAAAACATTTTTTAATAATACAATAAAAATAAAAAATAAAAAAAATCTAGAATTACAAATTTCCATCCAAAGAATTATAATCAACTCATAAGTTTTATGAAGATCCCATGGACACAAAGGAAACAAAGACAATTCTACAGTAGGAAAAGAGAAGAGAAGAAATGAATTGGCACAAAATGCAAAGTAAAAGAGATAAAAAGGAAAGGAACAAATAAATAAATAATGAATATTGAAGACATATTAGCTTTGTTTGATTGCTGAAAAATAATTTTTTTAAAAAATGATTTTATTGGAAGATGAATTCCTGAAAAGTGAATTATTTTTTTATATTTGGTAGTATCATGAGAAATAAATTAGAAAATATTTTCCAGTATTTGACTATGTTATAGAAAATGAGCTGAAAAATAAATTATTAATATTTTTTTCAAGTTTATTAAAATAACGATAAAAAAATCTTACGAATTAAAAGGTTGAACAAAAATAAAATTAAAAAAAAATCTAATTTCATAAATTATCTCAAATAAAATAAATAACAATTAAAATAATAGCTATTAAATCTAATAGATAAAAAAGTTGAAAGATGATGAAATTAAAAAAATAATTTTATAAATTATTTTAAATAAAATAAATAACAATAAAAAAATAAAGACCAAATTTGATAGATAAAAAATTTCAATTAAAAAAATGATAAGATAAAAACAAGTAACAATCATAAAAATAAGGATCAAAGTTGATATAAAAATCAAATTAAATCAAATTCTAAAGGATGAAATTGAAAAAAAAAATTAAAACAAAATATATAACAATCAAAAGTTTAAGGATCAAATTTGATATAATCATCAAATAACATAATATTTCTAAATTTTTCACAACTTTTGAAAAGTGTTTTCCGTCCAAAATAAAACGAAAACACTTTTCTAGAAACCAAGCTAATTTTTCCTTTGACTATAAAGTGTTTTTCATTGATCAACTTTTATAATGACAAATAAACATAAAAAAGTTTTGAAAATGGTTTTCAGGAAACCATTTTTTGTGAAACAAACGAGGTCTAGAGCTCCGATTATAATACTTTCAGTGTAATCAAAAAAATCTTAACGAAATAAATATATGAATAATGAATACCTTGAAATGTCATTAATTGAGACTAGAGGGGTCACACGCGCCGCTAAAGAAGGCGAGTAACCCATCTGTTGGCCATCTAACCCAGACAATTAACATTACCATTCGAGCCACGCCTGAATGTTTAGAAACATGATATTCTGGGCCTAAACCCAATCTTAACCCACCTTGATTCATCCAATTTTATCTCAACACGTATCTTTAATCACGCACACAGACTTTCTATTCATACGATTTCTTCTATACAGGATACTTCTTCAATGCATTCCATACATTACTTTTATAGCCAATTGTTATTTCCTGATATATGACCTAAACAATATCTTCATCAATGATAAGTATAGCACAATCACTCTTTTTTTTTTCTTTTTTTTTTATTCACGTGGGGTGTCCGGGCCATAACACAATCACTCTTGATTTATTGTAACCAATAACAAGCATGGCTCAATACTTGATGATTTAATTTTCTTAAGAAATATTTTTTTTCATAAAATAATTTCAAGAATTAAGTTTACAAATACCTAAATCACACGTAAGAACACGCAGGACTTGGACTCCGTACTCTTTTTATAAAAATCTTGATTTTATATGATAGATAGTATACAACAACTCTTATGCAGTGAATTAATCAAACTTCTCGTACCCTTTTAATTGGATAAAATATTCTCTACTAGAACATATAATAAAAGTTTTTATCTAGTATACCACACACTATATTGGTGTGGGGGTTCATATTTTACAACAATGGCAGGACAAGAATGCTAGATTTTGCTTCATTACATGTAAAGTACACCTTTGCACATGGAATCCATAAAAGGTGTGCATTGGGGAGTGCGTGGTTTGTCTTTTAATAATTCCTTCCCTGAAAGAATCTCATCACTTGGCACCCAATTCTTTTTTCCGAGCAAGTTTGGCACCGGATTCCATTACATTATCTGCTTCTTCTTTGGACGTGGGTGTTGCCGAGCCTTTTTATGTTTTTTTTTTTTTTTTTTTGTCTTTTTAATCTTTTGTTTACTGAATCGTTCCCTGTCATTTTAGTCCTGGCTACTCTGTAACAATCACGTGCAGCTTCCCACTTCTTTTTTTAATTGTTGTCTGGCGGAATCGTTTCAGGTTCAACAAATCATCTTTAGTTCTGATTTTAAAAGTATTTAAAATAATAAAATCTGAAGAAAGATATATAACGCGAGTGTGCAACAAGAATATTAAAGCTTTTATATTTTGTTTGAAAGTGTAGTTGTGATTATTTTTTAAAATATTTTTTGTGTTGAAATATATCAAAATAATATATTTTTTTATTTTTTAAAGATTATTTTTGAGATTAACACGTCAAAACTATCCAAAACACATAAAAAAATTATTTTTTAACAAAAAAATTATTTTTTAACAAAAAAATTGATTTTTTTGAGAATATAGCTTGCATCGCGTTCCCAAACAGTACTTTAACTATCCCATTGGAAAAAAAATATTTTTTTAAAATATAAATTATGTGCATCAAATTAATTGATGGAATGATAATTTTTTGCGTGTTTAATAATATAATTGAAAATATGTTTTTTAAAAATAATATTTATATTAGAAAGATATCAAATTCATGTTTTAAATTTTTTTAATCATTGATAAATTTATATCTAATATGTTTAAAAAATCCTCAAAAAACCACATTTCTTGAGTTGAGCCAAAATAAAAACCCAATTATTTTAGGCTCAACTCAGAGAAAAAACCTA
>Ga0325401_1001900_pt1 | contig 18113 bp, 18 predicted proteins | sample PopdelMetagenome_FD_205666 | JGI IMG/M metagenome (GOLD analysis project Ga0325401, IMG submission 205666) | Populus deltoides microbial communities from Bellville, Georgia, United States - Xylem-PdKOR-R2 | ecosystem: Host-associated > Plants > Phyllosphere > Stem > Wood/Secondary xylem | place... | reverse complement strand
GAATCAGGAAGTTACCCTAATGACATGCTTGCTATTGGTAAAAAATATTGGTGATGGTCTGTTATTGGGGGTAAAAAAAATGCTACCTGCACTGCATGGAAAAATTGTGCATGAAAAGTTTGAGTTGATGACTCATAAAAATCTGAGAAAACGCATAAAAGAATATGCCTATCAGAATTGGACAAACCAGGTTAAGTAACACTAGGTCTGGAATGGGTTTTTGACTGAAAAATCCAGTCTTTTAACCTTGGTCCAAACAACTAGAAAATTCCAATCGCCAAGCCCATACAACCAGATAAAAAAATCAAGGTAAAACTACCTTTCCTTTTTTTTTTTTTACCATCAATGTTTATTTTCAGTGTTCTTTGAATAACAGATTGCTTTTAACATTTTTCACAGCGTTTGTGAATGGGAAGTTCCGCAAAGACCCAAAGCTTGCCACGGCAAATGATTTATTTTCGGGGCTAAGTACATTCCTAGAAACACTAGGAATCGAGTTGGATCAAATGTAACTTCTTTAAATGTAATTCCGTCGTTAAAACTGTTAAATGTTATAATGATAGGGTTTCTAGTGACCATAATACTAGGTGGTAACTCCTTTAAATTATACGTTTTTCCCTTGAAAAATAAGATGTCAGATATCTGTTTCTTTTCCGTGAAAATATTTTTAATCGATTGTTGTAATGTTCCAGGTGTAACATTTACAATGCTTGTGAAACTTCAGCTTCTGGGAGGTTCTGTAGATTTGATGAATATTTTTTTAAAGAGAATCATTTGTATATTCCATTAAGTTCTATGCATGAATTGCTTGTACGTTGATAGGGAATTTTGATATTGTTAAGACTTTGGATGTGTTACATGATATTTTTATTGGCTTAAAATGAAAAAAATATGCAACGTATATTTGACAAACATTGTAAATAATGAAGACTATTTCAAAAGGTTTTTTTTTTTTATCTAGTGTTTATATAAATGAGCTTTGAGATGGGTCTGACGACCTTGATAGACTCAAGACCCTTGGGTTTGGAAATCATGCCAGACCCAATAAAACATGGGTCAGGGGAACGTGTCAGATCCCAAATACTTGAGTTTGACAATCTACCTAACCCAAGGAACACATGGGTTTGGAAATGGTGCCAAACCCAAAAAGCTTTTCTTGGAATTAATTTTCCAACAACTATAAAATCCTAACAACTCTTTTTTAAATAGTTACAACCCTTTAATTCTCCTACAACTCTTTTATTTTTTTAAATGTTGTAACAACTCTTTAATTTTTAATTTATTTTCTACATAGCTGTTACATTTTAGCAGCATATATATATATACACCATGCACTCTTGCAGTCAAAGAGTGTTGGAAAAATAATAGTATTATTTTTTATGTGTTTGCAAAGCTTACTGGTATTTTCTTTCTATCTTGTTTGCTGTTTCTATAACCCTCGTTTTTAGAGAAGGAACTTGTTGGATCTTGAAGGATAGCCTTGTTTTAAGGAAATATCTTTAAGGACAGTGTTTATACACGTCTTAAGTTATAATTGGTTTCTATTCGTTGTATCTAATTTTTACAACAATCTTAAGGATAATTTAGTAACATGGACAGGAATACTACTGCTGACAACGCTGTTGTCCTCAACAATATTGTTGATGAGAACTCAACTACTGCCATCTCTCCTATCACCAACTCTATTGCTACTGTCATTGTGTCATTAGCTAAGCCATTCCCTAACATTTCAAAGATTGAGGTTTTTGCTGAAGAAAACTTTAGAAGGTGGCAAGAAAGGATCTATGGTGTCCTTGACATGTATGAAGTTGCATGGGTTTTTACAAATCCCAAGACCAATGACAATGCTATAGCATGGACACATGGGAACAAGGTTTGTAGACACTCCATTTTATGCACTCTCTCCAATGAGTTATTTAATGTATATTGCAGCTGTCGCACCCGACATCGCGGTGACCTTAAAAATTTTCTTGATTCTAAAAACAAAGAACATCTGACATCTTTTTTCTTTTAGGGAAAATGTCTTGTGAAGGAGTCGGCACCTAATATTATGGTCACTAGGAACCTTAACCGGTCAATAGAGATTCTATGGTATGGGACTGGTTATGTAAAAGGGAAGATATTATCACCCTTTAAACGTTCTGCTTAAGGCAGGCTGCATTGCTGGTTTTGTCTTAAATTCCTAAACGTTTATTAGTTTATCCTATGATGATTCCTGACTCTGGTGTCAGTGAATATTTGACTACGGATACTTCCAACTCTGGCGTTGGTAAGTATTACGTAACCAAAAACAAAAAAGAAATGGTGTTGCTAACTCTAGCTCTTTAAATAAACCAATAAAAATAAATTTAAATATATGCATGCATATTTTTTTATTTTTTATATATTTTATATATTTTATATTTTTATATTTTTATATATTTTTTTTATCTTCGTCAGTCAGATACCACTCTGGAAGAGCTAGAATTCTAACCTTGTGTGAGGACCTACGGGCCAAGGGACAGTCTCAAGTAAACAGTTTTTATGGGGTGTAGGCCTCTCAAAAGGTAACGGAGGCATGCAAAGGTTTCCTCGGGTCGGATGGAGATTGGCCCTCGGGTGCAAAGGCAGAAGGGAGTTTGACTACAAGACCAACCCATCAAGCAAGGATGAAAGTTGGCCTTAGTGATTCGATGGTGGCAAGTGGAAGGGTTGTCGCTCAACGAATAAAAGTTACTCTAGGGATAGCAGGCTGATCTTCCCCAAGAGCTCACATCGACAGGAAGGTTTCGTACCTTGATGTCGGCTCTTCACCACTTAGGGTTGTAGTATGTTCCAAAGGTTTAGCTACTCGCCTATTAAAGAGGTATGTGAGTTGGGTTTAGAACATTGTGAAATAATTTGGTCCATATCCGATATGGGCATTAGAGCATTGAGAGGAACTTTCCCTAAAACAAGAGGACCGGGAAGGACGCACCTCTGGTGTACCAATTATTGTGCCCATGGTAAATGTTGGGTAGCCAAGTGCAAAGCGGATAACTGCTAAAAGCATTTAAGTAGTAAGCCCACCCCAAGATGAGTGCTCTCCAATTTCGACTTCCCTAGAGCCTCTGGTAGCACAACCAAGACAGCAATAAGCTCTCTACCCCTGCGGGGATGGAGCGATAGAAGTTTTGAGAATTTAAGAAAAGGTCATGGCAAGACGAGCCATTTATCATTATGATAGGTGCCAAGTGGAAGTGCAGTGATGTATTCAGCTGAGGCATCCTAACAGAGCAGTAGACTTGAACCTTGTTCCTATATGACTCTATCAATTTGATCAGGTACTCGCCATCTATTTTTATTGTTCAACTCTTTGACGATATGAAAAAAAAAACCAAAAGCTCCGCCCTCCCTCTCTATCGATCCAAGTGATGGAAGGTCAGAGGCCTTTAGTATCCCTTCCAGTCAATAATTGAGGCCTCATACTCACTAGCCAATATGCTTTTCTCTCATGCCTTTCTTCATTCATGGTTTGATATTCTAGTGTCTTAGGCATAGAGGAACCACAACAATCCATCCCGAACTTGGTGGTTAAACTCTACTGTGGTGAAGATACTGTAGGGGAGGTCCTGCAAAAAAATAGCTCGACGTCGGGATGATAAAAAGCTTAACACTTCTCATTTTTTTATTACTTTTTCAATATGAAAAAAAAAATGAAAAGGTCATCTTATTCAAAACTCTAATTATGAAATCCTCTCTCTCCCACTTCATGCCTCGGAATGCATCGCTCGTATAGAGAAAGAGGCGTTTTCGCATCTTCTTAACCTGAACTAAAATGGCTGGGGAGAGGAAAGATTCCTTTTTAAGGGTATTCCAGAGAACAGATCCAGTAGAGACGAGGTGGGGCCTGTAGCTTAGAGGATTAGAGCATGTGGCTATGAACCACAGTGTCGGGGGTTCAAATCCCTCCTCGCCCACAACTAGCCAAAAAGGGAAGGACCCTTCCCTCTGGAAGTACAAAAATCATGATCGGGATATCAGATCCAAAGTTATGGAACTTGGGTGTGGGTCTTTTGTCGAAATAGAACGACCTTACATTTTATTTTTTTCTTTGTTTTTTTTTTATTTATATTAATTTTTTTTATTTATATTAAATTTTAAATTCAAATTTAAAATATTTTTTTTTATCGTTAATGTTGAATCTTTCCATATAGAATGTCTAGATTGAATCAACATAGTTTTACGCCTCGTAACTCTTCCTCAACCAGGCTTGCGCAGAATAGGAGAGCAAGTACAAGTATTAGTAGCATAGCAAAAATGTGTTCTTTGTCATTAAATTCATATGTTTGCTCACGGTAATTGTGGCCTCATGGAAGAATCAATCACCACATTCATTCAACTATTGCAATCTATAATGCCTATGATGCTTACTACAACTCAGATTCAATTTCTTCATAAGAGTATCACTAGCTACATTAGCACAACTACCTCCATCGATTATCATGCGACATACCTTATTTTGGATGTGATATCGAGTGTGAAATATGTTTTCCCGTTGCTGATGTACATCATCTTCTTTGATTTGCATGTTCATCGCACGCCTTATAACCAAAGCCTCCCCCCAACAGGATATGCAATCTCCTCATCACTACAATCCATCAAAAGTGGCATCTCTTCACTTTCAGATTTGTCACTTTTAGATTCAACCTCCACATTTTCTCTTGTAAGTATAACATTTTGGTTTAGACACTAAGATGCAATATGCCTCTTTCCTAAATACTTAAAACATTTAATATCTCTATTACAAGTAGGTTGAGATTCAGACTTACCTTTCCAATCCGTATGAGTATCCTTTTGGCCTTAGGTGATTCGGCCTTTGTATAAGGCTTTGGTTGGACAACCCCCTCTCTCTTCAGATTCGGCCTCCAAATTGAGGAAGATGAAGTCGAATTGGTCTGAAAACATGTATTGTCCCTTCTTTTCATTTTGCCTCTCCACATTTGTTGTCATATGGACCATGTCCTCCAATTCCATATAATGTTGTAATTCTACAACATTCGCAATGTCCCTATTCAGCCCATTTAGAAATCTAGCCATAGTAGTTTCCCTATCCTCAATCACATTGGTATTTTTATTAGATATTAATATTTATTGGTATTTTTAAACTAATATTAAATATTTGATAAAGGAGAGTATTTGTAACTAAATCTTTAATCAATAAAATGAAAAAAAAAACTATGACAATGTGCATCGATGTTCTAAACTATCAAAGAACCATCTCAACGCAATAGCTTAAGCTATTAGTGAGGTCCCAAGATATGATTTATATTATTCTCTAACACACCCCATCAAGTGAAAGCCCTTTGGGCTTGAAACTTGCACAGACCTATAATACCTTGTTCTTGATTTTTTTTGTATCAAATAAATAGGGATGATGAGTTTCAAACTCGTGACCGTTTGGTCATCAAGGCTCTAATATCATGTCAAAAAACCATCTCAACCCAGTAGCTTAAACTATTAGGTGAGGTCTCAAAATATGATTTATATTATTCTCTAACATAAACTATTCCAGTTATTGGCCTATTGATCAAACAAGTGATCCAAATAGTCCATTTATATAAATTTATTAGTCGGATTTGATAACGTCTTTCGAATTAAATTTCCATATTTAAAAAAATCTCAAAGTTTTCCATAATTGCAGCTTTTGAATTTAATGTCTTGTTGTCCTAATCGCTGTATAGCTTTTACTCTATAGCATATTGTTTGGATGTTACCAATTAGTCTCACGTAATTCACCCATAAAAGACTGGACATTAGTTCCAAATATCTAAATATCATATGCTTCTTTATCGTTAATTTCAAAAGCGAAGAAATGTGCTCAAAAAGATTGCAAAGATAGTTTGAATTGTTATTTGTGGTTATTAAATTTGTTGTGTCGTTGCTTGTGATTTCTGAAATTATTGTTTGGTTACTGGTATTGTTATATGGTTGCATGCCTGTGATAGGTGGATTTGTCGGTGATGATTGTCGCACGTGTGCGGCGTTGCGGCGAAAACATCCACCCTCAAAATTATTTAAAATGTGGCAAAATGTGGGGAGACAAGAAATTCTTGTCTTTTATTAGTGGAAAAATGGAATGGGAGTTGCCACTTGGTATTTTGGTCACTAGGAACCTTAATTGGTCTCAGAGATCGGGTACGGGGACTGGTTGCGTAAAGGAAAGATATTAGCACACCAAATACGCCCTACCTAAGGTAAGCTGCATTGTTTTATTGTCTGATAAATCTAAGGTCTTGTCGTGCTTTCTAGTTGTTGGTCCGTCTATAATTTAAGAAAAGTTCTCCTCGGTAAGAAGATCCTTATCTTATCGGGTAAAACCTTACCGTTCTAACCTCAACAAAAGAATTTAATATCCGGAGTACGTCTTACGTATAAGATCATAACCCTAAATATTAAAAGAAAACAAAATATTTTTTTTTGAATTTTTGAAATATTGGCCTAGTTCTCGTGACTTTAATAAACTGGTTATTAAAGCCAAAATGCATGCTAATACCTATTTTTTTGAATTTTTGTTGTATGAAAATATAAGATGATCTTTTTTTTTAGAGACTTGGCCGTATGCATGAAAACAAAACATTTATTTTGACAAAAACCAGGTATTTTAATACCGGATTTGTATCTTTACAGTATAAAAATACAAACCAATATTGATCAAAATGCAGTAAAAATACGCGGGAAAACTACAAATTTTCCGAAATATTTTTTTAAATTTTTTTTGGGCTGGGCCAGCACTGCCCTACCTAGTAAACAAAAACAAACAGTGGAGAACTCTCCACTGTTCACATGCAACGTGAACAGTGGAGCAGCCTGGGCGACGAAGAAGAGAAGTGGAGGCTTACCTGGCGGTCGTCCATTCTTACGGGAGCTGGAGCTGCCGGTTATATGCTGTTGGGCGGTGGTTCTGTTCCTTCCATAGGCGGAGGTATGGCAAAGGCTGGGGTGGGCTTTAGCCCAGGTCAAGATTTTATCAATATTTTTTTACTAGTTTTATATAAAAAAAATTCGTAATTTTCTATTAAATTATCAAAAAATTCTGAAAATTTGCGTGGAGTCTTTTAATATTATGCTTTAGCTTGGGTTAAAATTTCATAATTTTTGGAGAAATTTAGAAATTTGATGAAAAATCACAATTTAACCAGTTTTACGTTATTGGACGTAATTTTCAATCCAACCATCAGATCAAGCTGAAATTTTACGAGGGATCTTAAAATATGTTGAATAAAATCTGGTTAAAATTTTAGAATGAACGGAGATTGGTAGTGCTAACAAAAAAAAGGACCATCAAATAAAAGCAAAATGACTCATTAAAAGTAAAATGGTTATTTGCCATTAAAAAATAAAACAAATCAGCTCCTCCTTTCTTTTATATGTTTCCGACTGGGCAGAAGCAGAATAAAAAAAAAAGACGAGAGAAAAATAGAAAAAGTAAGGGAAAAACATAAAAAAAATCTAAGGATAAAAAAAAGTGAAAGAATAACCTCGTAAACTTACAAAGTTCAACTTATAAAACACAAATCTAGGAAAGAATCAAGTGAAGGAAGGAGGAAATGAAAGAGAGAAAAAATTTAATTACTTTGTTTTTCAGTTGACATGAGATTGTTATTTTATCCCGGTTGAGGAGTTGTTATAATATCGATTCAGATTCGATTATAGATAAATTATATTCCACAAAACATCAAAGGATGTAACTTTAATAGTGAGTTTATTTTTACTTTCGCTTTAATTTTATGTACTTTTAAATTTATTTTTTAATATTTTGGATAGTGTATTTGAATTAAAATTTTATTATTAACTTCAAAAATTCATGTATATAAATTAATAATCGATCTTAAAAAATATTTATATATTTATTTAATAGCCCAGGATAAAAAAAATTCCTGGCTCCGCCCTTGGTTCCTTCTCTGTTCTGTTTTTTCTGTGTTCTTTCTTCTCCCCGCTTTTGTCTCTTATTTCTCTTTTTCTTCTTCTGCTTCTAATGGTGGTGATACCGTTGTTGATGGTGGCTTAAGGTGGCACTGGTGGCTGCAAATAGTGGCTCTTCTCTGCGGTGACGGGCAGTGTTTGCTGTTGTTCTTTCTGTCTGTGCAGAGGCACAGGCTTCTTCTTCTTCTTCACGGGTGTTGCAGCAAGGGGAGGAAGATGGTGAGAAGTTGACGGTGGCGTTGTTGTCGCGGCAACCGGCTGGGGTGGCAGACGTTGCTTCTCTTTCTTCTCACCTCTGTTTCGTCGTGCTGCTTGTTTCCTTTGTATTTCATTTCTCCCGTCAACAGTGTTCTTGCCTCTCTGCAGTGGCTTCGTGGAGGTGCTGCTGGTTGCGGCGAAGAGGAAGATGGGTGGTTGTAAGTGGGGGACGCAGTTTCAGTTTTTTCTGTATTTTCTTCTTCTTCCTCCTGCCTTCTGCATGCTTCTGTTTCTCCTCACGTACTGCTCGTTATGCCTCCTCTATCTTTCTTTTTTGTTCCTCCGTCCTTCTCTCCCTCTTTCTTTGTGCAGTACATCCTCTAGCTTTTATAGCCAGAGGATGCAAGCGTTTTCCTTTGCAGGGACGGAGTAACGGCTGGAAAGATATCAGCCGTGGACATGGCCCCTTGATCACCACCTTCGCTACTACAACCGTTTCTCCGCCAGCTACAATGTAACGTCTTCTGAAGAAGACAGTGAACAAGGTTGAGTGAAACGACGCAGTTTTTGCAATTTTAAATAATATTTCCGATTTGATCCTTGGATGTTTATGTAAATTTGTAATCAAGCCCCCCGGAAAAATTGTAATTAGACCCCTTGATTGTAGCGCCTTTTCTGATTTAGTCCTTGGTTTTGGATTGTTTCAATTAAGTTCCTAATTGGCCATCAAACTTCAATAATTATGCAATTAAGCCCTTGATTTGACCAAATCAACTCTTCAAAATTATAATTGGACCCCAAAACTTTAATTTCTTCCAATAAAAGCCTAAATTGACTTAAGAAATCAATTTTCTTGCAATCAAACCCTCCATAAATTCAATTAAACCATGGATAAAATTTAATTGAGTCCATAAACATCTGATTTTAGACTTTTCTTCCTCAAATTGAATTTTCCTTATCAACAGGGCTCCCACTGTCAAATTTCAATCTTTTGCATTTTTGAATCTCCTCAACCAATTTTGGTATTTTTTCAGCATTCCAGCATCCTTTTCTTGCTCCTATTATTTTTTGGATTTCTTTTGAATATTTTTTGATATTTTTTGTATTTTCTCATTTTTTTTTATGGGAACCCAAAAATAAGTAACAACAATGATAACTGTAATTGGCGTAGAAAATAACCTTAATGTGCAGGGAAAAAAAATGGTTTGGTGTGCATCCACACTAACGTCTTGAGATTAAAAAAAATACATTTAATTATATACTCGTAGCAGAATTTTTTTTGTGGTGCTGGTCAAAGAAGACAAATAATTTTATGGAATAGAAATAAGAGAGAAAAAAAGGGTAGTTCATCTAGGCCAACCCAAACAGACTATAGGCAGTCCATTCAGGCCATGGTCCAAACTAGAAGTATTATTTTTTTATTTTATTTCATAGAAAAAATCATGCACCATCAACTACTGAACTATAAGACTTGATGAATATTTCAATAAGAATCTTCATATTTTTATGATGAGCAAGATCTCCAACTTGCATTCTTTAATTATAAGTATCTATATAGTTCGGCACGATTGTTAGATGAAATAAGACACTTTAGGTTTATTGTTGCCCCATGACAATAGAATCTCTTTAATAGTTCTGGGAAACATGGAAGATTTAATTGTGGCCTCACAAAAAATATTGAAATTACACCCAAACAACATTTTACAATATTGCAATTTCATGCTTGTGTAGATTACGACCTATGGCCAATGGCTTAAAAGACGAGTTGAGTCTCCCTTAGATAATATTTAGTGAACTAGATTAATTATGAATGCTAAAATAATCATATTATCTAAACTCAATATTGGATTAATTAACTATGATGGTGGAGTCTATGGCAACATTAATCAATTATTAATTGTTTTTGTGAAAATAAGATAGTTCTATCTATATATATATATATATATATATATATATATATATGTTCCTTAAGATTAAATTAACCACCAGTCTATAGGTCTATAGGTCTTGACACTAATTATCACTTAGTCCCTTATGTTTTATTTGTGTTAGAAATATTCTTGGGTCTTGGATTTCTAAATATAATTATTTGTGTTATCAATATTATTCTGTTTATTATAATTAAAAGTATTCATTTTAAAAATAATATTATTTGTCTTATAAATAAAATTATTTTTATTATAATTGAAAGTATTAATATTAAAAATAGTCTTATTTATGTTATAAATATTGTTATTTTTATTATAATTAACAGTTCTAATATTAAAAATATTATCATTTGTCTTATAAATATTGTCGCACGTCACCCGCGCGGCATCGGCTTGGTGATTTTTCGTTATGTTTGCTTGATTGGTTTGTTGGGAGTCGCCACCTAGTGCTTCATTGAGGGCTACTAGGAAATCCGGGTGTACTGGTCTTGTCAGAGATTCACGGGTAAGGGACTGGTTGTGGTTAGGGAAGGTATTAGCACCCCTAACGCACCCTACCTGAGGTAAGCTGCTTCGTGGCTTTGACGTGTTAAAGAAGTTTTAAAAATTTTGTCTTTTCATCGGATATTAGAAATACGACTTACGTGTAAGTTCATAATCCTTAACCGTGAGCAAATTAAAATATTAAATTCTTCTTTATTCTTTGCAATTTTATTCCTAAAAAAAAACATTCATAAACAAAATACAAACAACACATTCACTTTCACTTTCACTATTTTTCTTTTTTTCTTTTCTTTTATTTTTTTTGGTACATCCACACTACAAATTATAAAAAATTCAAAACAAAACAAAAATTACATTAAATAATTTAAAATTTACAAAATAGCCCCTAAAACTCCAAAAAATGCAGGGAAGGCCTTTTGCAACCGCAGGAACAGTGGCGGCGCGTCTCCCCAAGCGCTTCCGCCACTGGCAGCGCGTGGGTTCATACGCGGCCGCAAGAAACCCCAGGCAAGCAGGAGGGTCAGTCATGGCTTCCTCTCTTCTTCCCCTCCTCGCCGGTGGCGACCTGCAAAATACCAAAAAAAACACAACAGGCAAACTATTTTAATCTTCTTTCATGGTTTTTGGATTTGCCTCTCTCTCTCTTTTCCTTTAGATCTGCTTCACTACAGATCAGCTCTTCTATGGGTTTTTTTCATCTTCCCCTCCACTGGGGGGCACGATAAACAATTTTGGAAAGACATTCAAATGACGAAAGGTCAAGAAACAAGCACAAGTGATCCTTAGTCTTGAAATCCATTAAACACTTTTTGAGCTTGCAAATATCCTTTTTCTTCATAACCAATACCCAAGCCTACATTACGTGCCTAATCAAGCCCTTTCTGATCAAAGGCAAGCAATCTGGATCGGTAGGCAGTGCTTTCTCGTGCAAACCAAATCATTATTCATGCAAATAAAATAAATGCTTTGAAAAACGGTTCTCAATAACCCTCAAATTGAAATTTAAACCTTTTATGACCAACTAGATGTCACTTTGTGTTTTTCACCAAAAGCAAAACAAAAAGTTTTCATCACTTGTGGAAACCTCTCCATAGGAATCACTTGAATTTCTTCAGAATGAGTTTGCTTTGAATCAATATCAAAATGATTTCTGTGTCTGAAATAGCTTTGAAATTTCAAAATTTCTGCTTGAAAACAACTCCTGGCCAAACCTTCCTTCACATAGCCTCATCCCTAAACTCAAATTGAATACTTGGGGGCATGATCAAACCGGGGGGCAATCAAAAACTCTTGGTAGGGCTGGCTTCATGATTCTCTTTCTAAGAAATATGTTGGGCAAAATTGACAACTCTTGAGATAAAAGGGTGGAGGATAAAGAAGTATAATGATATCAAGCCCTTCCTAGAGGTCAAGATCAAAAGATATGACTCAAGTAAGCAAGAAGGACAAAACCATCGATGTTTACTATCAAAACTCCAACTTTTGAGAAAAGAAATGAGGACTTATATTTCTCAGGTACGTGTACAAGCATATTGATCATAATGCATTATTTTCAACATTGTCAGATCGGTGTTTCATCATCACCTTTTGGGTAGTGCGTTTTCTAACCCTACCTCATTTCGAGTGTGCCTTTGAGCCACCACTTCTCAGGTAGTGCGTTTTCTAACCTTACCTCATTTCAAGTGCGCCTTTAAGCCACCATCTCTTGGGTAGTGTGTTTTCTAACCCTACCTTATTTCGAGTGCGCCTTTGAACTCTCACCTCCTTTTGTGTGCGCCTTTGAGACCTTACTTCTCAGGTAGTGTGTTTTCTAACCCTACCTCCTTTCTAGTGCGCCTTTGAGCCACCATCTCTTGGGTAGTGCGTTTTCTAACCCTACCTCTTTTCGAGTGCGCCTTTGAGCCACCATCAACATTTTTCTGGGTAGGTCACCCATTACAACGCGATCACTTTTCCATATTTTTTTTATTTGGGTAGGTCACCCATTACAATGAGGCCAATCTTCCATTTGGTTAGGTCACCCATTACAATGAGATCACTCTTTCCTTTTTCCTTGGGTAGGTCACCCATTACAACGCGACCACTTCTCCATGTTTTTTATCTGGGTAGGTCACCCATTACAATGAGGCCAATCTTCCACTTGGGTAGGTCACCCATTACAATGAGAGCACTCTTTTCTTTTTCCTTGGGTAGGTCACCCATTACACTAAAACCAATATTTTTCTGGGTAGGTCACCCATTACAATGCGACCAATTCTCCATGTTTTTTTTATTTGGGCAGGTTACCCATTACAATGAGGCCATTCTTCCACTTGGATAGGTTACCCATTACAATGAGACCACTCTTTCCTTTTTTCCATCTGGGTAGGTCACCCATTACAATGAGACCACACTTCACATTCTTTTCATCTGGGTAGGTCGCCCATTATAATGAGACCACACTTCACATTTTTTCCATTTTGGGTAGGTTACCCATCATAATGAGATCTTTTTTCACACTCTTTCCACCTGGGTAGGTCACCCATTACAATGAGACCACTTTTTACACATTATTTTGTTTTGGTTAAATGAGGTCGTCAGATGGGATCTCAGGTAGCTTTGGTTAAAGGGAATCGCCAGATGGGATTTCAGGTTGACTGAGCTCCACATATTTTTTGTTCTAGTTGAATGAGGTCGTCAGATGGGATCTCAGGTAGCTTTGGTTAAAGGGAATCGCCAGATGGGATTTCAGGTTGACCGAGCTACACACGTTTTTTGGTTAGGTTAAAGGAGGTCGTCAGATGGGATCTCCGGTAGCTTTGGTTAAGGGGAATCGCCAGATGGGATTTCAGGTTGACTAAGTTACACACATTCTTTTGGTTCTAGTTAAAAGAGGTCGCCAGATGGGATCTCAAGTAGCTTTGGTTAAAGGGAATCGCCAGATGGGATTTCAGGTTGATCGAGCTACACACATTCTTTCGTTTTGGTTCAAGGAGATCACCAGATGGGATCTCAGGTTTAAAAAAAAGAAGAACAAAAGAGAAAGAAAGAAAGAAGAGAAAGAAAATAGAAGGAAAAGAGAAAGAAACAAAAAAAGAAAAAAAGTAAGGTCTTTAGATGAGTGAATATTGAGCAAGGTAGAAGATAAGAAGACAAGTTTTCTTTACAAAGCTTACTATGCATAACATTAAAGACTTTTGCTTCGTAAGCATTGTAAAGAGGGGGCATCTGTTGTTACCCAATTTTTGACCTATATTTTTGATAAAATTTTCAAAAAATCCAAAAATAGTGAAAAACAAAAAAATCCAAAAAATATGTTTTTTAATATATTTGCATTGTTTTTAGCATTTTCAGCATCATCTCAAAAGAATTTAAAGTTTCAAATATCTTTGGAACGCGTTTGACTTTTAACGCGTTATATTTTAAAATCATCGATTTTCCTCATTTCGAGTCGATGTTGATAAGAAAATTCCAAAAAAAACAAGAAAAATCCAAAAAAACAAGAAAAATCAAATTTACAATAAAAGAAAGAAGTTGAGGGACCAAGTTTGAAAACCTAGCAACATTTTTACCTATAAATACTGGTCTCCTTAACACACTAGAAGGGGGGCAATTTTGAAAGAAAAATACAAAAAAAATAGGGAAACCTAACCCTAAAATCCATCTCCACCCGAAGCAGCTGCCGCCCCCCACTCCTGTTTTTGTACTAAACTTTGAATTCCCAAAAAATCTTTGTGAACATGTGCAATCATACGTAGTTTTGGAAGAAAAGGGAAACACACCAAAAGATTCTTGGCGCATTGGTTTCATGTTTAAAGGTTATGCTCAATGTGTTATTTGCATGAAACAACAACAAAAATGAAGGCATGTCATGAACACAGGAAAACACATGATCTTATTAAAAAGAAAGGCTCATTGGACAGGAAAAGTTTTGCAGGCATGATCGAACAAAGGTGGTTATTTTTTTGGCAGAACAAGAACATGCTCCATTCTGCAATGGTGGTGCAATTCCCCTTCGGATTGTGTTGAGGCTCTTGACCATGTTTGCCCCCAATTTCTTCGGGTTGAGTTGTTGTTGGGTTTCGAACAAAGATGATAGTTCGGTTGGAAGGAACTTCCCCAGAGTTATTTCTAAGTATTTGCTCGAGTAAGCTAGAGGCGAGTCAAGCTTTTCTTCAGAGACTCTAACTTTTCTTGAAAATGGATGTTACGACAAGCACAATCTTCATCTTTTGTGTTTTTCACTCAAAGTTGGGTGTTGTAGACTCATAGGGGACCTACTTTTCATCCCGGTGCATGCATGACAAATGTATGAACATGTAATCTATATGAAGAACTCACCCTTCGAGGAGGGACATATGATCGTAACTCTTGCATGATGAAACAAGAATCTTGATTCTTGCCCAAACTCTACAGTGAAAATTTTCTAAGTGACGGTCATTGTGTCACCCATAAGTCTTGAATTCAAGATGCTTCAAGAAGGGTTTACCCTGATGTAAATAAAAATAGCACATACAACCTAAGGACAGGTTCTATTCATTATGTGATCATGGGTAGGTTTTCTACCTAGTCTCAAAAGGGTCTCATATCTGCCTAGTGACGATCTTTGTAAAGACAGTATAGGGGCGTTGCAAGAAATAGTTAAGGTACGTATACCCACCATTACCAAGTAGACACTCAGATATAAGTTGGGTGTTTCACGCATCTGAACCCTGACCAATAGTCATAGGGCAGATCGTTAATTCACCACCTAGCTTAGAAGCTTGTGTGTGCATTCAAAAATAAATACAGGTGATGCATGAAACAATTCTAAAAATGCATGGATAAAACAAAAATAAAACAAGATAAAAATGCAAAAACTTAAACACATTAAATACACAAAGCTTAGTCCAATATTGTCAGAAACAGTACCTTTCCCAGTGGAGTTGCCATTCTATCGCACGTCACCCGCGCGGCGTCGGCTTGGTGATTTTTCGTTATGTTTGCTTGATTGGTTTGTTGGGAGTCGCCACCTAGTATTTCATTGAGGGCTACTAGGAAACCTGGGTGTACTGGTCTTGTCAGAGATTCACGGGTAAGGGACTGGTTGTGGTTAGGGAAGATATTAACACCCCTAACGCACTCTACTTAAGGTAAGCTGCTTCGTGGCTTTGACGTGTTAAAGAAGTTTTAAAAATTTTGTCTTTTCATCGGATATTAGAAATACGACTTACGTGTAAGTTCATAATCCTTAACCGTGAGCAAATCAAAATATTAAATTCTTCTTTATTCTTTGCAATTTTATCCCTAAAAAAAAACATTCATAAACAAAATACAAACAACACAATCACTTTCACTATATTTTCTTTTTTTCTTTTCTTTTATTTTTTTGGTACATCCACACTACAAATTATAAAAAATTCAAAACAAAAAAAAATTACATTAAATAATTTAAAATTTACAAAATAGCCCCTAAAACTCCAAAAATTGCAGGGAAGGCCTTTGCAACCGCAGGAACAGTGGCGGCGCGTCTCCCCACGCGCCTCCACCACTGGCGGCGCTTGGGTTCACGCGCCCCCACAAGAAACCCCAGGCAAGCACGAGGGTCAGTCACGGCTTCCTCTTTTCTTCCCCTCCTCGCCGGCGGCAACCTGCAAAATACCAAAAAAAACACAACAGGCAAACTGTTTTAATCTTCTTTCATGGTTTTTGGATTTGCCTCTCTCTCTTTTCCTTTAGATCTGCTTCACTGCAGATCAGCTCTTCTATGGGTTTTTTTCATCTTCCCCTCCACTTCGGGTAGCTAGCAGAAAGAGGAAGGACGGCTGCTGATCTGTAGGTGCCACTGTGTTCGGGCCGCTGATGGAGGCTGTTGGGTCTACGGGCGCTGCTGGAGCGAGGAGGCGGGCAGGAGGCCGATTTGTGCAAAGGAGAGTTGGTGGGTGAGGAAGGGGACGACGTCTGTGGGCGCTGTCGTTCGTGGGTTGCAGCTGGAGGCCGGTTAAGGGAGATGAAGAAGGTGTTGGCTGTGTTGAGGCGGAGACACCGCGACTGGGAGGAGGAGATGAAAATGGTGGAGATGGGACTCTTAGGTTAGCCGAGATGCTGCGACTTTGATTGATTCTGGTTTGTGGGTATGGAGAGGGAAATCAGATTAGGTGAGGGGAGTAGATGGTCGGGCAAAGGGAGGGGGTCTGTTCTGTAGGCTGGGACTTGAAGATTGGAAATGGGGGAATGGTGATGGCTGGCTTGGTCGCGTGTGGGGGAGCTGTGGCCGAGAGAGGTTGATGTGGGTGTGGCGGCAGTGAAGATCAGGAGCAGAGATGGCTGGGGGGAGGAAGAAGAAAAAAAATCAGGAGTGGGGGGTGGCGGCTGCTTCGGGTGGAGATGGATTTTAGGGTTAGGTTTCCGCTTTCTTTTTTGTATTTTTCTTTCAAAGTTGCCCCCCCTCTTCTAGTATGTTAAGGAGACCAATATTTATAGGTAAAAATGTTGCTAGGTTTTCAAACTTGGTCCCTCAACTTCTTCTTTTTTTTGTAAATTTGATTTTTCTTGTGTTTTTTGGATTTTTCTTGTTTTTTTTTTGGATTTTTCTTATCAACATCAACTCGAAATGAGGAAAATCAGTGATTTTAAAATATAACGTGTTAAAAGTCGAACGCATTCCAAAGATCATTGAAACTTTAAATTCTTTTGAGATGATGCTGAAAATGCTAAAAACAATGCAAATATATTAAAAAAACATATTTTTTGGATTTTTGTTGTTTTTCACTTTTTTTGAATTTTTCAAAATTTTATAAAAAATGTAGGTCAAAAATTGGGTAACAACAAATATTATTATTTTTATTTTAATTAATAATATTATAATTAAAAATATTATTATTTGTGTTATAAATATTGTTATTATTATTATAATTAATAGTATTAATATTAAAAATATTATCATTTGTCTTATAAATATTGTTATTATTTTTTTAATTAATAATATTATAATTAAAAATATTATTATTTGTGTTATACATATTATTATTTTTATTATAATTAATATTATTAATAAAATAATTAATAACTTTGGAAACAATTATTATCAATATTGGAAAACAACCATAGATTTGATTTGAAGTGTAAAATTAAAAATTATTATTATTATTAAATTTTAAAAAACTTTTAGTAACTAATCTGGTCTTAAAAGTTTGTTAGAACCATCAGTACTATATTTTTTTCTAAACACCCACTTACATCCTATTGTTTTAGAGCCTAAAGATAAATCTACTAGGATCCAAGTATTGTTAGATAATATTGAATCCATTTCATTAATTACCATTTCTTTTCAAAAAACAACATTCGTGGAAGACATATTTAGAGAACAAATTAATGAATAGATACAAGTCAAAGGAAAAGATAGGTGGAGTCAAATGAGATGTCTTACAAATTATATGATTGTTAAATCATGCTCAAATCTCACCAAAAAAAAAAACGGTAGGTTATAAGATTTGTTTATGGTAGCAGTCAATGGAATTCATCTCAGAAATGGATACCAAAACAAAAATCTTAGCTTGGAAAACCATGATTGTTGTTGAG
>Ga0325401_1001898_pt1 | contig 18114 bp, 9 predicted proteins | sample PopdelMetagenome_FD_205666 | JGI IMG/M metagenome (GOLD analysis project Ga0325401, IMG submission 205666) | Populus deltoides microbial communities from Bellville, Georgia, United States - Xylem-PdKOR-R2 | ecosystem: Host-associated > Plants > Phyllosphere > Stem > Wood/Secondary xylem | place... | reverse complement strand
TTATGCAGGAAGAATAAAGAAAAGGCTATCATGTCATCATGCTCTCTTCCATTCTGTTTCCCCCACCCTTTATCCTCTATTAAATTACATTTTTATTTCTTTCAAGAGATATTAACAAGTGGGTCACTTGTTTTCTTTTTCTGATTTTTTTTTTCTTTCTGGGGGTGATTTCTTGAGTGTGTGGATCCACACACACACATGTATATATTATTTGAGGTAAAGATTATTTTTTAAAATATCTTTTATTTAAAAATATATTAAAATAATAATTTTTTAATTTTTTAATTTATTTTTTATATAAAATAATTTAAAAATATAAAAAAATTAATTTAAATCTAAAAAGATATTCAAGAATATTCAAAAGCACGGTTAGGCAGCTGCGATACTAAATGAAACCTATAATCTCATTGAAGACTTCAGTTTTTTTATCTATTTGATATCGCAACGAAACCGTGTTTTTTTTAAATAAAATTTTTTATTTTAATTTTTTTAAAATTATTTTAATATACTAACACAAAAAAAAATATCATTTTAATATATTTTTAAATAATTAACCATCCGAAAACATCAGTTATCAAGTAGCAAACACTCACTTCGCTAATGGAAGATGAGAGAAAATAAATAGCTTGCTGGAGACTCGAGACAGGCCGAAGGTCAAGTCCGATCAAATCTGTGTGCAAACTGTAAAGCGTCCCAACTTGTATTCGAAAGGCACAGTGGGTCCACCAGAAAAAGAAAACTCATGGGTCCCAAGGTGGGTCCCAAAAAAGAGACCATTGTCTGCTGGCCACCCCGTTGGGTGGCATGGAGAAGGACCATTACAGGCAGCATTTGTGAATCAGCCCCTTTCCTACGTTTAGTTGACATCAAGTTATGCCCACTGCTTTTTTAACTGTACCCAACACCACATGATCCCACGACTTTACCCTCCACCCACTTGTGAAATATCAAGATTGCCACTCCAAAGTCCAAAGAGGCTGGCCTGCCGATCGAGCCACCACGGGGTTCGGGTCCTGGTCTCTTGCGGACATTGATTAAGCCAGCACAGGTCGGGTCTTATCTCCCTAGTGATCATGCACAGATTTTGTGTAACATTTGGTAGACAATCTTCAAGACATCACCAATATTTGACATGTCCAGTTCCTTAAGACCGTAACCCAGCTAACCTATATGTTGTCTGATTGCCAAGAGGAAGGCCCAGAAGATTTGGATGATATACAAAAGTTTGACACACTTTCAGCAATTTCATCGAGACCCAAAGGAAACATGCCTACTAGGGATTCTTGGGTGTGTGTTTTCTTCTTCTTTTTTGTTTTTGTTTTTTTCATTAGGCGTGTAATTCCAAGACGAGGGAGGGATATTGGGGGTGGACCATGTCAAAGAGGGCTTTTTGAAAAGGGATAGAGATTCTGGATTATCTTTGCTAATTCCCTCTTATAATTAATCAAAATTGCGTAGTGCTTGTGAAAGAGTTTCCTCTCCATATTTTTACTTTTGCTTTCATAATGCTCAAATCTCGATGCCTATCTCGTCATTGTAAACCCCATAAAGGGTATCTTCTCTTGTTTATGAGCAATCAAGCAGCGAGACGAGGACAGAAAGTCTGCTAAAAAAACACCTCTCAATAATTTCAGTTTAGCTGGAAAACCAGGTTATTTGACTCAACAGGTTATGTGGGGTTGCCGAATGCCTATACATAGCTTAGGCAAGAATTGATGGGGGTTTTAGAAGCTGACCCAGTTCTCTAAATTAATCACAATATTCATATGATTCGCTGGTTTTGTTGTTAACTTTAGATAGATAAACAACACTTCTAGTACCACTCCCTCCTGCTATATTGGCCAAGACTTGAAGGCTTCCATCCTACTAACATCATATGCTGATCATCATTCGTAGGTTTGCTACATCAATCAACTATGGCCCATGTTCCCATGAATCTCAATAATCAAACTTTGAACTCAAAGAAAAAAATTTGTAAATACATTGTCAGAAATTAAATTTTAAAATATATTTTTCGAGTTAAAAATACTTTAAAACAGCTATTTTACCGTAAATCTTAACCATTAGAATCCAATATAGACGAGTTTGAATGACCCTTGACCGCCCAAAATACGACCCAACAGCCTTCCCTTGCCTCGTCTAATGAACGTAACTCTGCAGACAAGTGAAACGATTGGGTTCTTCATTTCACACCAATACCATTCGAAGGTTTCATGGCCATGGACCATCATGCAATAAATGTTAGCAAAATTCTTCCAAGTAAAACAAAAGGGCATTTTTATTGTTCATTCATAATATATATATATTTGTGAACACCTCGTTAACGATGTGAATGAAAGAATGAATGAAGTGATTACAACTATACATTTTTCGGCCTAAATCTCATCCCAAAAAACAATTGGATAACCGTGTCATCGATTCTACTTGAATAAATAATTTTTTTTTTAATCTAAACCATATTATTTTGTATTTTACTAAAAAAATATGTTCCTAGTTGAGGTTAACAAGCAAATAAAATCATAATTAATTAGATTTAATTAGATTTTTTCCAATTCAGATTAAAATTTAATCCAAGTTTCATGTCTTAAATTTCTCAATACAACTTGATATTTGAGTCGGGTTTAATAATTATAATTAGAATTAAAATTTGATGAATCATTTCAATTCTAAAAACTAGTTCTATAATATAATTGAAATAAAAAAATAAAAGAGAAAATGATTACCCAACATTGATAGTGATTAGTGATGAACTATCCTTTTTTCTTTTAGAATATGTTTGTTTTGTGTGAAATATTTTCTAGATTTTTCTATGTTTATTTCTAAAAAAATATTTTCTTGTGTTTATTTTTTGTAAAATATTTTATAGAAAAATTAGTTAATATAAAATATTTTACATTAATCTTCAAATTTAGTTCATTTATAAAAAAATATTTTTAACTCATAAAATTCTATAAAATATTTTATAAATAGTAATTTATTTATAATATTATCCAATTATGTCAATTATCACCTCCATCTCATTACTATCATCACCTCCTCCTTCACCATTACCTTTTCTTTCAACATCATCTTCTTCTCTATCATCACGACCATCTCACCACCTTTTTCTCTTTTTATAACAGTCATTTCACCGTTATCTTTCTTACCACCATCTCCTTCACTACCACGACCCTACTTACTACTACTTCCATTATTATTTTATTGAAAAATATTATATATAAAATGTTTAACAACTAGATGTTTTTTAAATTAAATATTAAAAAATATTTTACATGTAAAATATTTTTTATTTTCACAAAACAAACAAAAGCTTAGTATTTTTTGTAACTTTTTTTTCCTCATGCTTTAACACAATTCATTTAAACAGTTCTTCTTATTTTTATTTTATTTAACAATAGCTTTCCTTTTGGGGTATTAATAATGGAATTTGAGAGGCGTACGAACGATGTTGCGTATAAAATAGTGTTCGACTAAAATAATCAAAGAGGAGGCCTGTAAGAAAAAATAGAATTTGGGGGGAATGATGAGAGAGGGGCACAAGTGGGCGCAGGATAAGCACGTGGGCGTCGCCTTTTCTCATTGCACGCTGGCATGTCCATGGAAAATAAGCCTTAAAACTCTCCGCCTTCCTGTTCTAGCTACAAAAAAACATTAGTATTTTACTTCACAGATTTTAATATTTCAGGTCCTTTCTGTCTGTCTTGCTGTATATGATTGGCAGCTTATACTTGTTTGAGCATATCAAGAAGAACATTAGATTTCAGGTTGCAATCTTATATCTTTCAACCATTCTTTATTAAGACGTAGCATGCTCCTTCTACTTAAAGCAAAGTAACACTCATGTGCATTCTTAATTTGTAAACTTATTCTACAATCTGGGGTTCGGTGCTTTTTTTTCTTTTTTCTTTTTTTCTTTTTACTATGTTTGAGGTATATCTGATCTTGATGGGATTGCAGCACTTTGATTCTTTGGTTGCATGTCAAAATCATATGGGGTACAGAATTTGACTGGAAGGACATAGACTTTGGAGTGTTTGATCTTCTGGGTTTGCTTCTTTATGGAAAATTTATGCAAGTGGTAGTTCTATATATATATATATATACACACACGCACAGATATTGGTATCACACCCACAATAAAAGCTCTTGGTATTCTTTTGTTCTAGCATATCCGTTCTCCTCCAAGAAAATTATATCTGTTTCCTTTCTCTCTTTTTTCTTGAATTTATGAAAATTAAAGCTCTTGATTGTCTGGGTTGAGAACTTGTCGGTTTGCTAAGTAGTAGTGAAACTATATACAGGAAGCAGGTTGTATTATTGAGTTCTGCCTTCTTCTGAGAACATCTTTTGCTTGCTGTTGAGGAAGGAAACCTTTTGGAGCTTCGCCTGCATTGAATGGGAAGCTTATGTTGGTGAAGGAGTTCGGTCTATCTGATTCAACTATACCTATAAAGCAAATTGATGAACATATAATCAAGAAGAAAATCAAAAGGATTAGTCATGAAGTTTATGAAACTCGGATCCCGACCGGACACCTTCTACACTGCTGAGGCTGTCAGGTAAAAATAATTATGAGCCATTCAACAGGATTCAGATAATGTCAGGTTACATATATTTTGAAGGAAAGTTGTGAGTGATTTAATTTCGCAATGCAGGTCTGTCTCCTCTGAAGTTTCTAGTGACCTTATAGTTCAAGTGACTGGAAGTAGATATTTGCTTCACAAGGTAAAGCTCCATAAGTTTTCTAGAACAAAAGATATTGCTCATGGCATCTATTCCTCCACTTCAATTGGATTATAATCTCAGTAATCCTTATGCTGATTTGTGCAGTTTCCTCTTCTTTCCAAGTGTTTGCGCCTACAGAGACTATGCTCTGAATCCCCTGAATCCTCACAACACCAAATAGTCCAGCTCCCTGATTTTCCCGGTGGGGTTGAGGCATTTGAACTCTGCGCAAAGTTCTGCTATGGTATTACAATCACTATTAGTGCCTACAACATTGTTGCAGCGAGATGTGCGGCCGATTACCTGCAGATGACAGAGGATGTTGAGAAGGGGAACCTAATATACAAGCTTGAAGTTTTCTTCACTTCTTGCCTACTTCATGGGTGGAAAGATGCTATTGTCACTCTACAGAGCACCAAAGCATTTCCTTTGTGGTCAGAAGACCTTGGAATTACAAGCAGATGCATTGAAGCTATTGCCTCTAAAGTCTTAACTCATCCCTCAAAGGTGAGTTTGTCGCATAGTTACTCTAGAAGGGAAAGGGATGATGTGTCTTGTAGTGGAGCAGAGAGCCAGAGGCTTAAACCAGCAAGCAAAGGTTGGTGGGCTGAAGATATGGCAGAATTAGGCATAGACCTATATTGGAGAACCATGATGGCAGTTAAATCCGGTGGAAAGATACCATCTAACCTCATTGGGGAGGCCTTGAAAATCTACGCAGCTCGATGGCTACCTAACATATCAAGAGAACGAAATTTTAATAAGCAAGTAGGATCTGACTCGGATTCAGACTCTACCAACGAGACAACTTCAAAGCACAGGCTGTTTCTAGAAACAATAGTAAGCCTACTCCCAGCAGAGAAAGGTGCTGTAACTTGCAGTTTCCTTCTCAAACTTTTGAAAGCAGCCAATATTCTCAATGGCTCCTCATCTTCAAAGATGGAATTGACCAGAAGAGCGGCACTTCAATTAGAGGAAGCAACAGTAAGGGATCTGTTAATACCCTCCATCTCACTTGCAAATGATACAGTGTATGATGTAGACTTGGTCATCACCATATTGGAGCAGTTCATGTTACACGGGCAGAGTCCTCCCACCAGCCCTCCAAGATCCAAGCTGGGGTTTGAAAGGAGGAGGTCTCGGTCAGCAGAGAATATTGACTTGGAGTTTCAAGAGAGGAGGAGGTCTTCTTCAGCATCACATAGCTCAAAGTTGAAGGTGGCTAAGCTTGTGGATGGTTATCTTCAAGAGATTGCCCGAGACGTGAATTTACCTCTTTCGAAATTCATTACACTTGCTGAGGCCATTCCAGATTTCTCAAGGCTTGATCATGATGATCTCTACAGAGCCATTGACATTTATCTCAAGGTAAATAACAGATTGATAGCTTTTTAGTCTGCAAAATTAACCATAACCCAAATCAAGGCTTGATCATGAATATTCTTCATGGCAGTTGAATGTTAGGACATATTTCACTATCACTTTAATTTCTAGGCTTATTTCACTATCAAATTCTAGGATGTAGGTCCCCGTTGTCTGGTAGATAACCAACTCTCTTGACCTCAGGATATGTCAAGCTCAAAAGTTATTGGCAGTTAGGATTAGGCTGACCAGACTAATTTAGCATGGAATTTATCACTAAAAAAAAAAACAAATTCAGCATGAACCACTCTGTTGCCAGCAGTCGATTACAGTAAATTTGTGGTTGCCTTTTGTTGCCTTCATGTCATGTTTCCTGTACTTTATACCATATAGCATCTCTTCTTAACGTTTAGACAGTTAATCTCTGGGTAAAAATCATAGTCTTCTTTAGTGTCCAAGACTGGTGAAGGGATTCGTTTTTCTTTTTTCTTTTTTCTTTTGATAATTGGAAAAAAAAAAAGAAGATGAATTAGACCTCCTACCTTATGCATATTAGCAAATTTTAAGATGGGTGCATGGTCACAATTTTCATGGTCGAACATCCAGGCACATCCAGACCTAAACAAGAGTGAAAGAAAACGGTTGTGCAGAGCCCTAGACTGCAAGAAACTGTCGGTCGAAGCCTGCATGCATGCAGCGCAGAATGAGTTACTCCCGCTGAGGGTGGTGGTACAAGTTCTCTTCTTTGAGCAAGCTAGAGCAGCCATGGGTGGTGGCAAAGTCACTGAGCTGCCTAGCAACATCAAAGCACTACTTGCTGCACATAATATTGATCCATCAAGGCCAACAGCTGCATTAAGCACAACTACTAGCATTCAAGCAGATGACCAATGGAGCGTCTCAGGCTTCAAATCACCAAAATCTAAGGTTTCAACACTAAGGATGAAAATGGCTGAAGATGAATTAGATGCAAGTGATCTGCAATCAGATGGACTAGGGAGGAGTTCCAAGTTTAAGGCTTTCTGTGCTCTTCCTACGAGACCGAAAAGGATGTTCAGTAAGTTGCTGTCCATGAATAGAAATTCCAGTGAAAAAAATTGAATTTTGTTTACTTCAAGAAGCAGATGGTAATTTAAAGTGCAACTTATACACTATCTTTCTTGTTTTGCTCTTCTGAAATGCCTTGTACTTTGTAGCTCAGAAAGAAAAAAAATTCTAATGGTGATGTAATCTAATATAATAAGAAAGAAAATTTTGAGGACATGAGAGAAAATTAATCTCCTGGCTGATCTCATTATGGGAACTGGAAGAAAGAGGACTCTTAATTACTTGTAGAACATCAATTCTGGGACCAATTTTCTTGATTTGCGTCCATAAATCTGCAACATCTACTTTTGTCTCCTTTCATCCAACTGGATTCTCACCTGTTAATTAATTGCAACTAGTTTTCCTTATTCTTGTCTGTCATTATATCTTATTCTTTTGTTTTTAGCCATTATGTATCAGTTGGGATTTCGTTGGATTAAACAGAATTGAAATTAGGATTAAATATAATATAAAGAGTTTGCCTGTCACCATACAAGGATGACTTGTCAAGCTTCAAGTCCTGCCCATGATGGACAGAAAATGTCAAGAAGAAGCGAGTGACCAATTACAAGATACAAGAAGCCTGATACAAGCAAAATCACTTGGATTGGATTATAGTGTCAAAAGTGGTGATAGATTTCCTTCTTTCTTTGGAGGTTTAGAGGTTGGTTAACTATAATTCAGTTTGTAATCAAAGGAATTATTCTACTGCTGTCGACCATGATAGTGGACAGCAACTGCATGCTGGAAATTAAACACACCTCTCTACCTGGTAAAAGGGTTAGGCAGAACTTTTCAAGGCAGGTCAGTTAGAGATCAGCAATGGTATGGCCATCATTGTTGTCATCATGATTGCTTCCATTATTGTCATTATAGCTTTTCTCAATAACCTTTCTGTTTTCAAGCAACAGCGAACGCCTTTTACATCATACTTTTTTTTTAACTCGATTTTTTTGTCTGGTATTTTCATTTCCACAACAGAGCATGTTGCTTGTTAATTGCTCAAGGTAACATTTGAAATTGAAACAGGTAAATGGAGAAATCATTGATCCTGTCTGGCCATTCCAATCTCTAATTATGAGTGTAACGAAGACCTTAGGGATCGCCATTATCATCCATTCCAGACCATTCATGATCAAATAAACAAACAGCCGCATACCTGCTAGATTTCATATGCCAAATAAAATTTAGGTGGGAGGACCAAAGTCGAAAATGTAATGCTTGTACTTCATGACTTAAAACTTCTATATTAATTTGAGGTTAAGACTCCATAACTTATGCTCGTTTTTCCATTTAAACTACCTGTACTTGGGCTTCCTTACATGTCTACATTCTCACCGCTGCTCACAGAATCAGGTTTCAGTAGTAGTACTCTTTCAAATATTTTACAGGCAGTGCAATTATTAATGATCATGTAAGTGCGTGGGGTCTTTCTTGGTAGTCAGTTGTCTTCATGTCAAATCAATTTGATATTAAAAGGTGGAGATTTCTTGAGTCACTGTGTGGCCAGCACCATGCTGCACTTAGAGGGTACTGAGCTCGAGCCTCAAATGAAGCCTCCAATGTTTCTTTGACTTTCCAGGTCTTGTTTATTTTTTAAATTCTCTGCTGATGATACCAGGTGTTTGGATCATTTCATCCACCTTTTTCTTTTCTTTTCTCCCAAGCACACCATTTGCTGACAGAATTTCAATTTAGAGGAAAAGGGTAGATCTCTATAATCAATGTATAGAGTCCGTCGGTGAAAGCTTAACTTATTAATACACTGATCAGATCTAGACACGCACATTAATCGTTTAAGCTTGAGCAAAACACTTCAATCGTTAGTAAATCACAGATTAAAATTCAAATTATACAACAAGGATGAATTGAGGGCTAGCTAGTGTTCAAATAAAACATGGGATTGATTGATTCGTGTTGGCCACACTGCTAATGTTGGTTAACAACAGTGGTTCTTCAATCTGATTAGAATCTCTAGAAAACGTTGATGTATAGCCTGGAGACCGACAGTAATAAAAACTTCTGTTGGTAGTAAGTCTCGTTCCTTGCAATCCTAATAAGTTCATTTACCAAATCAGCTTCTAGGCTCACCATTAGTAAAAAGACATTAATCAACTACTGGCAAAACCTTTTTCTGTTCCTGATCTGAAGGAGAGAAGCGAAAGAGAAAGAAATAGGTAACATTTTACTTATACAAGAGGAAACAAAAACAAAGAAAATAGCAGATGTACAACTCCAAGACCATTATACATGCGAGCAAACAACCGCAGGTAGCAACAGCTAGCACACTTACAGTACATTCAATACGTTCATGTGAATTACTGGGACTCAATTGTGTGCATTACTAGTATCATCAGCTGTCGTGTTGATATTAGTTTCTGAGTCTCTCAGAGATGCAGAGTCAATGCTTTTGGTTCGTTGAAGGCTCGGGGAACGGTGTAACCTGCACCGGAAAGAACCAGCATGGGAGGTTGGAGAGCATAAGCAATTAATCTTTGAAGCGCTTGTCTGTCTTTGAAACCCTGAAGTAAACTTTGTGCCACAACTGGACATGCTTTCAGTCTCTGATGGATTCTCTATCTTCATGCCCTTGTTGACCATTTGTCCACTCTCCATTCTTTGGGTCCTGCAGGCTTAAGTCAATATCATATAATCAAACACAAGAAGGTAACAAGACTCGGTATATAAAAGAAATGTTGAATGCTTGAACGTCCAAAGGATTCTCTGATTATTTACCTACAACTGAATGAGGATTGAGGATTGAAAACTGAAAAATGGAAGAAGCTAGCTAAGAGATTGAAATGGATAAAGATAGGACAGGTGATGGGTTATGGACTGTGTTTTTAAAACCTGTAGAAGGACATGATAGATCTCTCCTTTTTTTCATTTCACGGGTATGCTAATCATCTCCATCAATGCCCCACCTGCATTTAGGTAGGGTAACTTTTCTTAATGCATCAACCACTCTAGAAAAGAACATGTCATCAATAGGATGACCACAGTATCCCGCCATTAGCTAATCTCTCCTTTTTATCTTCTTCCTCTCTGTGTTTACTTTGAGTCATGATTCATGCCACTGAAAAATCTCTTTTGAGGGTCCCCATTATCAGTGCAACTGGCAGACATTCTCGTGGATGTCAACTAGCTTATCTCTTTTACCAGAACCCGTTTATGACTCTTGTTCCACTGTTGAGCGTTCATGCATGGATTTATGTTAGTTGTGTGACAAACAATTCAATTCAAAAGTTTATATTGGTAGGTGAGATTTAATATATTTTTTTAAATGAAAGTTTTTTGAACTTCAAATTTATACAGGTTCACACTTTCTTATACTTAATTTTTATCAAATAAACGGATTGAGATGGTGAAATTCAATTTCGTGATTGTTTGGTTATTATGACTTTAATATCATGTCAAAAAATCATCTCAATCTAATAGCTTAAATTATTAGATAAGACTTCAAAAATTAATTTTTATTATTTTCTAACACTCATTTCTTGTTTTTTCAAAATCTAAACCATCAAATTAAAAGGTAATGTGTGTAATTACTTTATCTTTTTTCTCGATTTTGTAACATAATTATGTTGTCTCCAAAAACCCTATTTATTTTCTTGAATGAACCACTATTTATATCAAAACAAAAGCAACACTATTGAGAGTTAGGCCGACGACTAACCTTCCATATTTTAGGACTTCGATGAAGAGAAAAGGAAAATCTTTCCTACTAGCTTTCTTGTAAAACTCAGATATGAAGCTAGTTTGTTTATGGCCAAGAGTTAATTCTAACTCAGTCCATTGAGTTTATAAAAACTAATTAATTTGTTATTCAATTATAAAAATATTTTAATAATAAGATTTAAATAAGTAATGAAACAAATTAATTCTTATTTGACCGATATTGGCCATCCTTAGTTTACTAATTTTTTGGTTATAAAGTAATTTTTTCCAAATCTATTCTTCTTATATCATTGCTTCTTCTTCTTCTTCTTTTATTTTTTCAAGAAATAAAAAATAAAATAGATTAGAAAAGAACATGGAGTTGAGAAAAGGACTAAAATACTAACATATTTAAGAATGTTAGGGGTAAGAGAATAGGTCTTGAAACTACGAGGATTACCTAATTAACTTTGTTAAACAACGTAAGACTTAAGTTTTAATAATCAACTCTCCCATTGAACTAAAGCCATATTATCCGCAAGCCCAGTTACGAAGGACAAGGAAGGGACCATTTTCTCCGATCAGTGTAAATAGCCTTCAGGCCGGACTATGGGCCTCAAACACATCGCAGATGTCCATAAAACAGCATATGCGCTCATTGGGCTGGCCTGGATTTTCATTGTATTAAAAAAAACACAGAGGGATAGGAGAAATAGGCAACGGCCAATCACCCAAAAATTCATGTGGTTCGAACACAAATCAACTTGTAAGAACTTTAAAAAATTAATTCTTTTAACGTAATTCTAATGAACCATAAAAATGTTAGGAGTGGATTTTAGTGTACTACTTTTGGAAAATTACGAGAGAAAAAATTATTTTTACAGTAATAAATATATTAGATAAGTGATCAATGATGCTTAGTTTATCTTAAAAAGAACATTTAACACATAAAAGATCATTCAAGAAAAGTAATTTAAATCTATATTAAAAAAAATCATGTCAAACATGCTTTCAAAATAAATATAATAAAAGAATAGTAGAATGCATATTAATCTTATATTCAAACTTGTAATTAATATAAAATTAAAGCTCTACTATATGTACTAAAAATAATTATGCTTAAATTAAAACAAACAAAGGTAGTTACTTTGCATGCAAGTAATGAAACTTTTGTTATTGTCAATGATGGACCCTTTGTCATTTGAATCTTTATTTCTCATCACTTGTGCAAATAAGATGTTTGCTATATATCTTTCAAGAATTCAACACTTTGGTTTAGATGCATTTCTAAATAAGGTCTTTAAAACAAAGTAAAACAAACTCAATTTTTTCTCAATAAAGTAAACCTAAGATCTAGATTTGGAAGAAAAATTAAAGCAAGAAAAGAGAACAAAATAATAAAAATAAGGTAAGGAAAAGTGTGTGAAACTCTAGAAAAACTTTTTTCGAACTCTTCCTCCTCAAAAACCTTTTTTTATAGTGGAGTTTAGGAGCTAAAAAGTTGAAGAATTAATTTTGATAATTATCAGAATTAATTCTCATTATGATCAACCTTAAATTAACCACCATAAACCAAGAATTAAATCTCAACATGGTGGCCATAAATCTAAATTTTTTTAGGTGAAAAAACTATTTTGATATGCAATAAATGCTTCTATAAGAGACTATTGTCATTTATGGGCTAAAAGAAATTATTCTTCATGGATCAAGTCCAGGGTCAAATTTTAGTTCGCAAAAAAAAAAAATAATCTTTTGTGACCCAAAATATTGTTTTACATTAAACTCATCCCCAGGTCGAAGCCAGAGCTCAAGTCGGGTTGGGCCAGCGTGTGAACGTATGCGTTTAAATTGATAACTCACTTTGCCTATGATAGATAGAGATTTTTTTAGAGGGTTTTGAGGTTTACCAAAACATGTCAACGAATGGTTTTTTGAGATCAATTTCTCATTCACCCATAATAAAGACATTTTAATGTTTCATGTTAAAGAACTTATATTAGAAATTAAATTCCAATAATTTTTTAACCTAAAAAGTGAGAGGATCCCATTTTTAATTTGATTCAAATATACCTATCAACTATATTTAATAAATTTTCCAATAAAAATCTCCATAAATTTAAAATTTTATCAAACTTAATTTTAATGATCCCACAACAACACAAAAACCCTTTTATTAGTCATAACTTTTTATGTTTGCTCCTTTGAAACATTATGGATGGCTTTTTAACATCAACCTCTTCCTTTCTTTTTCTTTTCCCCTTACAATGATGGTTATGTCCCATATTTGATTACATCTATAAAGTAATAGAGACAATTGAGTTTGCCTCAATTGAACAAGTCATGCACAATACTCTAACGCTAAATAGTGAAAAGCTAAGTCAATGCTCGTTTATTCAAGAAATCTGAGTTGCTGGTGTAATTATCGTCTTTTATTTTTGACATGGTTATGGAAGGTTTATGAATTTTATTTAAGAGAGCTTTAGCTTCTGGATTGTTTAGAGGAATTAGTTGTGGAAATGGAATATATATGAGTCATTTGTAATATGTAGATGATACCTTAGTGTTTGTTATTAATGACTTCACTTTGTTAACTCATGTTAAAAGGATTTGAGTTGGTTTGAATTGGCTTCAGGTCTAAAGGTTAACTTTCATAAAAATTCTCTAGTTGGCATCAATCTAGATGATGAGTTTTACGGAAGGAATGGTAAATGCAATATATTACAAATGAATACACTACATGTTTAGTACTTAGGAATTCCTTTGGGGGCCAACCCAAAAAGACTCTCCACTTAGAGACATGTGATAAACAACATCTGTACAAGATTATGATCATAGAAAGAAATATTATTGAGCATGACAGATAGAGTTTGTCTTATTAAACATTTTCTTTGTATAATATATCAATCATTCTAATGCAAAATATAGTTGCTCAAGTTATTACTTCGATCCAAAGAAGATTTTTATGGTCTAAGGCTTCTAGTGACAGTAGAACACATAAGGTGACTTGACAAGTGATTGTTAGAGAAAAAATAGAGAGTGTCTAGGTGTTGACTCTTTACAAGGAAAGAATAAGGTAATGCTATTTAAATGGCTTTGAAAACTAAGAGATCACAATCTTAAAGGTTGGTAAGAACTTATTAGCGAAATGTATCAGGCTACTAATGTCAATGGCCTTCTATTTTTAAGGTCCTTTTTTTAGAAACATGGTAATCTATATACTCAATTATCAACTCAAATTCCAAAACAATTAAGTCTTTGAAGAATAAATGCTAGTTTCATGTTGGCAACATGAGTTACATTTGTTTTTTGACAGAAAAATGTCTAATAAGTGGGTTGTTAAGGTATCTTTTTCCAAACTCATATTCCTTGTCAACTACACCATCCTCTTACTTGGTTGCCATAGAGGATTATGATATGGATCAATAATAATGGAAGCTTAACTGAAAGTGATGGCTATGAACATCAGAAGAGGAACAATTATAGAGACTTATTCAATTGTTAATAAGGGTTACATTATGGTCTAACAAAGTTGATAAGAAAATATGGGAAGATGACACAAAAGGGGTTTATACTATCAAGTCTTGCAACACTTTAATAAACATGATTATATTTCTAGACACTTTCTCATTCACACCATTATTGTATAAAAGTTTTGCCCCACCAAAGGTAGAAATGTTTGAATGGATTCTCCTCCAAAATATAATATGTTCAAGAACCTTTTTAACACGCTGATGTTTAATAACTTGTTGTCTGGAAATCTGTCCATTTTATGAAGAAGAAATATAGCATGTTAGCCATTTTTTCCTTCATTTATACCAAATAGAGGTTATGGCAATGTTTTCTGAGCCGGTTTGGTATTGTTGGGTGTATGCCAAATAAAATAGAAAAAATAATTTGGCAATAAGGTGTCATGGTTAAAGGAGAGTTCCAACAAAGAGCTTTTACAATGTTATCATATGAATTTTTTTGCAACATTTGGTAATGTTTCAACTCATCCTTCACCGTTTTGCCCTTTGGTTAAAGGCTTGGAATAATAATTTCTCTTATTCTAAAAATGATTTGTTTACTGGTCCTGATGGTATTTTAAAATGGTATAATAGGTGATGAGTTTTGGTTTATAGCTTTTTATTAGTTGTCATTTCCTATGTGACTTCTTTTTTTGTTTCTTCTTTGACTTCCAATATACCATAGTCTTAATGGTATTTTGGTTTATCAATAAATATCTCGATTATTATTAAAAAAAAATGCTTCAAAGTATTATTTATTGGCTTTTTAGTTTTATTTTATTTGTTTTAAATGATGATATTCATAAAGTTAGTACATATTTAATGATAGTTTCTTCTCATTTTAGCAAGCATACCATATACATATATTTCCATAAATAATTTATAATGCAACTAATTCCAATATTCTATGAATTTGGTCAAACCATTGGAATCAAATATTAGGCACTAATTTTTTACCAACACCATACTAGTCTTCTTATTAACATGTCAGTAAGTGTGTGTTAGGCATACGATATCTTTTGCTGTTTAAAAAAATAGGTTTAAGAAAAACACTTTCAGTTATAGTTTAAAAAAAAAGTTTTAAAAATATATGTTTGGTTAAAATTGTCATGAGATAGGTTTTTGCATGAAAAATAAATGAAAAATGGTTCTCCATGAATGTAAAGCAAGTTATTTTAGCTTCTACAAAACTAAGGTTTGAAATGCAATTATGTGTGAGATCCAATGCAAAACGCAGAAGCTATTTGGCTAATCAAACAATTTTTTCTCTATAGTTGGACAAAAAACAAAAGCTATCACAATACCAAACTATCCTTAAATATCCCATTATATGAGCCTGAAAAGAGGGGAAAGAATCTTTTATGAATATATGGTACTAGTTATGTTGCTCGTGCTCCACTATGGGTATGAATTCGAGGTGTAAGTAACATTATTGCGAGCAATTTTTAAAAAAATATATGGAAACTCACAACAAACAAAATTGAATAAGTTGAAACCTAAATTGACTAAAAAAAATCATAAATTGATGCTCAACAAACTTTGTTTTTTTAAAAAAACCCAACGATGTTGTTTTATTGATAAAAAAAAAAAAAGGCTTGTCGTGTGGAACTCTTTGACAGTTTTATTAAATATTGTCAGATGGGTTAACATTGAAACTCTTGTCCCGATTCCTTACCTAAGTTAACCATCAAATTAAATTGTCTGAAAGTTGCTACAACTTGACCTAATCATTTTTTAGGGTATAAAAGGAAGAGGAATGACTGGTGAAAATGCAAATTGGCTTTAAAGAAAATTATGAATGATATTGTTTTTTTAATATTGTGGCAATAACATATTGGATCGACCGTAATCAACCCGAATTAACTTTGAAATACACACCTCACGTCTTAAAGATGACCACAATGCACTAATTTGATTGGTGAGTCGTCTCTTTCTTTTTCTTTCCCTTCTTCTCTCGTTGTTTAGGCCTTATTTAGGCTTGGGTTAAATGATTTTATGCATTAAAGTGAAAAGTTATTAGAGAATGAGTGACTAAATTAAAAAAAAAAAGGCTTGGATACTGTAGGATAAATTTTGAGACTTAATTGAAGAGTTGTTATAGAATTAGAGACTAAATTAAAGATAGAGGATAAATATGGGTTGACGTGTGTAGTACACGCGTTAGCATGTGAGAGGTGTCATTGTGCTTGGGTGGCGTATGCGACCTCCTCTGGCCTCAAAAGATGGTCTTTAGTGACGCCTTTGAAATCATCTCGTCGTTGCCATTTTTCTACGGTGGTGTATGCCTGAGATGGAGTTTTGTTGTGGCCACAACAACCATTGTTTCTTCCTTTTTTTTTTCTTTTTTTTCTCTCTCCTTTCATCGTTTCCCGCACATGATATTTTTTCTCCTTTCCTTTATGAATGAAAAAGGGCAAGGTTTTTTTTTTTTATAATCTTTGATGGTAGTCCCTTTAGTTATAATGGTTTCAAAAACAAAAAATCAAAATACTATTTTGCAAAATCAAGCAACAACTTAACGATCAAATGTTTTTTTAATGGGCAAAAACCCTACATAAAGATCAATCTCGAATAAAATCAACATAAAAAAATAATATTAAAAAAAGTTACATCAATAAAAAAACAAGTTGACATTGTGTAAATCCACATTACCAATAAATGTCTATTTAGGGTCGCGGTTGCACCGACTTTTAATGAAATTTTATTTTTTAAAAAAGAAATAATTTTTTTATATTTTTTGATAGTTTTGGTGTGCTTATGTCAAAATAAATTTAAAAAATAAAAAAATAAATATTATTTTAATATATTTTTAAATAAAAAACACTTAAAAAACAACATTAACCGCAGTCCCAAGCCTGCAACAGTGAATTGCTGAGCTTCTTAAGTTTATGTTAATAATAATAATAATAATAATTACTATTATTACTATTAATATTACTATTACTATTATTATAGTAGCTAGTAGCATGAGTGAGTCCAGGAAGTAACATAATTATAAGCTTAAAGGGCTGTTATCAATAAATACTTTCGGGCAGCTTTTGGGCAGCTGTCCATGTACTGCTTAATCCTAGCCCAGGCCCCTACCAATTCCATTTATTAAGGTAATACGTCCTCCTCGTGATGCCTGTGTCACGTGAGAAATGTATCCTGCGCCTTAGGCCACTGCTCAACCAAATCAAGCTTCATATATATATATATATATATATATATATATATATATATTGAAATATTTTATTTATAATATTTGAGCTTAAAAATATATAGTGATAATGTGCTCCGGCTAAAAGATCTTGTCTTTAACAAGAAAAAAATGGATTATGATTGTAGAGTTCTTTACACTCTTGTTTTTGTATTAAAAATACCCCTTTATTTTTTTAATACTCATGTTATCCCTAAAAAAAACCTCCTCGATTATCTCATTTCTCATGAATATTAAATGAAAATAAAATATTATTTCTTGCATTTTTTGATGGAGTTTTTACATGATCTTATCACTTTTTGTTTTTCAATCACTTGCAAAATATTGTGATGTTGTTTTTAAATTCATGATAGTTTTTTATTATAAAAACAATACTTACAATAAAAATAAACGTGCTTTGTTGAAACAATCAAAAGATGTGTTAATAAAAAAAAAATCTAGATTGAAAAAATACATTTCTCATTTGTAATTTTATTTGTTATCTTTATTGCAAATATCTATTTTTATAATTATTTAATTGAATAAAAAATAAATTCTAAAAAATAAGATTGTTGAACCCAGTTTAGAGCTATGTTCTAA
>Ga0325401_1001895_pt1 | contig 18123 bp, 8 predicted proteins | sample PopdelMetagenome_FD_205666 | JGI IMG/M metagenome (GOLD analysis project Ga0325401, IMG submission 205666) | Populus deltoides microbial communities from Bellville, Georgia, United States - Xylem-PdKOR-R2 | ecosystem: Host-associated > Plants > Phyllosphere > Stem > Wood/Secondary xylem | place... | reverse complement strand
TCAAATTCAACAAGCTCAATCTTAGTAGTTCACTAGTCTCTTTTGCAGTAACAATCCACAACCGGAAAGCAATTTCCGAAACCTTATGATCTGAAAATCACGTTGTCCTCCTCATTTGCCATTAGCTTAGCATCATCACATATAAAAACTAACGCAGAGAGAAGGGATGCATGCATGCGTGGCCCATTTTGCCAAGTCAAAGCCCAGCAATCCAATCCCACACCGACATTCCGTTTTAACTACGTTAAATGTTCCGTATGGGGACTGTCTTGGTGTTAGGTTAACGGTTTCAAAGACAGGGTAAGAAAATTTGGACAAGTGCCCGCTAAATCAAATTATTAACCACCAGCCGTTTTCTTGCTGGACTCAAACTGGTTCCCGTTTTCTCTCCCTCAACGTGTCTCTCCAGTTGTCCACGTTCTCTATGGCCCCACGCGTTTTCTTTCTGAAAACCCACACGTACCCTACTCTATAAAAACCCACTTCTCTTCTCATCTCCATCAAGATCAACAATTGAGTACTCAAGATTTGGTTTACACCCTCAGTACATTTCTTGAAAGATTTTGTTTTTGTGTCTCGAGATCCAATTCCCTGCTCAATGGAATTTGCCACAATGAAGTTTTTCGCTGCTGTTCTTGTAATGGCGATGTTTGCTAGCGTTGGTGTTTCTGCTCAAGATTTTGGAGAGATGGCACCAGCGCCAGCACCAGCAATGGGCAACGGCGCTGCTTCTTATTCTTTTGGGACTTCCGGGGCTCTTATCTGCTCTTCTCTCTTCTTGTCCATGCTCGCTCTTTTGAGGCATTAGATTTTTGCGATCTGAGGGTTCTTATATATAGATTACTGGGATGGGGTTTATACATGTACTCTTTTGAGAGTGATTTTTCGAGGGATTCAGGAGTTCTATTATTCATTGGTTTGTCTATACAGTTGAATAAAGGTTTATTTATTACATATGGGTTCTCTTGTAGACTGGTAGATTTATTTTTACTGAGATGAGGGATATGTAACACACTGATTTACAACTACTTATGTATTTGATTATTTATTCTATATTTTATATATAGATTATTTCATTTTAGCAACTTAAACGGGCTTTGCTTGCTTTTCTTCTTCTTCTTCTTCTTCTTCTTTGCTATCATATGATAAGTTCTCTTTCGGGTGGATATACAATGGTCAATTGCAAAATAAAAGGTATGTGACAGTCAGATCAGTGTTCACTCACTTGTTCATAGCTATAGACCATGGACCATTAAGCTCTGTTCCTGGTTTAGAGGATGAGAATTTTGAAAGAGACATTCGATGCTCGAAAGCTTGGCAATTTCTGCTTTGCATAGTAAAATAAATCGATTGAAGTGTATTGTTGGGAAAGAAAAAAAACAAAGTACCAAATATTCCTGAGCCCTCCCCTGCTGTTATGTAAAAGAACGATTAATCTACGAAAAAAACTATTGTAATCACAAATATCCATATTCTATAACAAACAGTTATTCGATGTCATAAGAAAAAAATAGAAATTCAACAAGTTTTCTGGGCCCTCCCCTGCTATCTCTTCCCAGGGGATATGGGTGGCTGATATGCAAATATGCACTTAATCACTCAAAATTATCTTTAATTTTACATCAAACTAAATGAGTTTTTAAATTTTTTAATTTAACTATCATAAACGTGCTGGTGGCTCCAGCCAAAACATACACCGTACAGAAACCATGAATAGCAAAGGTGAGCGAACTGCAGAGCAAAGGTCTCCAGGTCGTACGAATTTTGGATTTCTAAGCAAAGGAGAGGGAGAAGGGAGAGATGGGGTTGGTCTAAGGAAGAGGGTGGGTGCTGCTGCACATCATCATATCATACATTGGAAGTTTAAGACGTCATTGAAGCAGGAGGCGCGTTCAGATGGTGCTTTATAAAAGTTAAGAGCGATGTTGTGTTCATTGGCTTGATGCAGGAATGGTGCGCACTGAAGGGAAACCTTTTTTTTTTTTTTTCCTTGAAGAGAGAGATTTACGGAGAGAGCAGAAAATTCAGAATTTTTTTTTGTCCTTCGAGAAAAAAAGAGGACGTTTTAGAAACGTCTCATTTTTTTAAATTTTCACGTGATCTTTTATATATATATATATAAACAGAGTTAAAATGGATAATTATAAAAATTATTTTTATAATTTACATTTTTTATTCAATAATTTATATGTTTAATAACGGTTTACATCTTTAACAATGTATTTTATTTAAAAAATTTATTTGATTCAAGATGTAATGTAATTTATAAAAATATAGAGATAAATTAAAATTTAGATCAAACTATATGAGAATTTTTATAATTATCCCTAGTTAAAATTGACAGAAACATGAAAATCTAAATAAAACATGAAAATATTTATTTTTTTATTACAATAATCAAATAAAAAAATTAAAGCTTAGAGACTCATTTTAGTTTTATTTAAAAAAAAAAAAAGAGTTGTATAATTTAACCTACAAATATGTTTGCATGGAACTTTGAAGAGAGAACATCCTATCAAAATCTAAGTAATGGTGGTTCTCCTTCTCCTAATGGTGTAAAAACAAGAAGAAAAAAATTGATATATTATAAATAATAGATCTTAAACTGTTTTATTTATTTTTTTTAATTGATATTTTACTTTTGTTTCTTTTAAATTATATAGACCATCTAGCGAAAATTTTATGTAAGATTAACCTTATTCATCATAATAATTTTGAATTATGACAAAGAATATGATAGTTTCTTCGGACATAATATTGAATTTGTGGAAAGGAAATTAAATTTGACATAAACTTGCAAATTCATCTTGGAACTTGTGGAGAGGAAATTGAATTTGACAACTAAAAGTCGGAATTATTTTTCTTTCTCTTAACCGATTAGCTGTCGATTTTCGTTTCATTTGGAGGACTTTTTCATATATATATATATATATTAATTTTGAATAATAAAACACATGTATAAATGGTGGGCACGAAAGACTTATTACAAGTATTCACACAATCAGCGAGACATTTATCAAGCTATTATTGGAGAATTTGGTGGAAACAAATGGAGATAGACAAAAATAAGAGTACTTTTCCCCGGTGTGTGCTCCTCCTATTTATAGCCTTCGTGATGAGTTTAGACAATGACCACCTACTTTAACGGGTTAGATTTTTTTTATATATAAAACATTTTGTAATATATATTTGCACATAAAAAAAATTATAAGCGTAAATAAAAAAAATTATGCATATTTATAATTAAATAAATAAAAAATAATGTATGTTAAAAAATAAATAAAAAATTATTAATAACAAATAAAGAAAAAATAAAAAATTGATAGACATATATAGATTAAAAATAATTGATATTGTAATAGAGACCTTTCACCCGGTTGTTTTGAATGATATGTTTATCAAATCAAATTTTCATTCAATCAAAAAATAATAAAAACAAGTACACATGAAATTGATTGAGTAAAAAAAACAAATATTATCTAAAAATAAATATGTTTTTTTATATAAAACATTAAAATAATTATAAATGAATTAAAATAATCTCTTAAAACACTAAATACATATAAAATAACTTAAAAATAAATGTCATTTAAAAGGAGCTATATATATATATATAAACAAAATAAAAGAGAGAATGAGTATTAATTTAAATATAAATAAAAATAATAATTTCAAAAATACAAATAAAAAAGCATCAATTTAAAAAAAAAAGTCAAGAGCTACTTGGCTTAACATATTTCGTTAGGGCTATATTATTATTTTTTATTGCAAATTGGCTGAAAATCAGGGTTGATTGTTTTTTACTCATAAACTCATTTTGCAATCCATTTTTTACTCCAAACACATAAAAAAAATATCATATGAACCTTGATAAACCTATATATCCATAACCTCAAAAAACCATTTTGAAACCTGAAATCAATCCGAAATAAAAAAAAATCTTCCCGACTGAAATTTGTTTTTTTAGGCACTTCCTAGGTAAAAAAAAGCACTTATACCGAGCTCCGCTCATCAAATGGAACTATTTAAAATAAATATCAACTATTTTGGTGACTTAAACCGGCACCAACAATATTTTTCTCTCTACCACCGGAATTTGACAACCTCTCTCTCTTTCTCTCTCTCTCTCCTCTCTCAAATCATACCAAAATCAACTTAAAAAAATATTGAAGGACGAAATATATATAATTTTTAAAGTGTAAAGACTAAATTAATTTTTTTTTGTGAACTTTGAAACCATCACTGTGGTCCCATGTCTTTCAATTTTGTCTTTAGTCAATAGATTTGATTTAATTGCCCTTGAATTTGATCTAAAAATGATGTAATTAAACAAAAAAAAGGATGGAATTAAAAATAAAGCAAAATTTTAAAATAAAATTATATAGTTTTTAAAATATGAGAACTAAATTAAACTTTTTAATGAACTTTGAAACTATCATTTATTTGTGGCGCCTTTTTAACTTTGGTCCCCTGTCTGTCAATTTTATCCTTTGTCAACAAATTTGATTCAATTGCCCTTGGATTTGACCCAAAAGGATGCAATCGCATAAGAAAAAATTTGAGGACCAAATTAAAAAGAAATTGAGCAAGAAATCCACAGTAAAAGGGTTAGCAATGAATTTTGCACACGCGTTTTAGATTTTTAGTTATACTCAATATTCTTCTGTAGGTGGCGCATGTGGTTGTTGAACCTTCCATCCATGTGTTTTAACGAATATAGCTGTAAAATTTGCTGAAGCAATCGAGATTTTATCGTTTTTAGACACAGCTCACCTAATTTGAAGGGTTCGAAATCGTGAAAAGTCAGGAATTGCACTGTCTAATGCGTTGTCGCAATCTGAACTAAGAATTATCTTGTAATTGGTGTTTGATTTTAATTTGATCATATCACATGTGACAGAAAATACTTTTCGACGGAAACCAAAAAGAAAGAGCATGCATTCATTGCATTGTATTCAAAGACCCCTTAGAACTTTCACTACACGTTGAGGTCCTGAGTGTGGAAGCAGCTTAACAAACCCAGATCATGTGGATAGCAAGCAAAAAGTTGCCTTTACATGCTGGAATCAAAAGGTTCTCACCTGTGAACATGGCACAGCTGTTCCAGGTTTTGTTTTGGGGTCCCACAAGCCTCCACAAAACCTTTATAAATACCCCTCTGCCCTAAGCCCTCTAAGAGCACACAAACAGCACTAACAAGCACACAAGCTCTATAATATACTCGAAACACCAATCTTTTCTTTCGCCATATATTTTGCTTTCTGTCTTCATGGCTCAATTAGCGAGCACATTCAAGGCTGTGGCCATCTTCTTTGTTGTGGCAATGTATTCTGCTACTGTTACTGCTCAAGATTTTGAGATGGCACCAGCACCTGCGCCAACAATGGACAAGGGAGCAGCCTGTTCTTTGGGGATGTCTGGGGCGGTGTTTTGCTCAACCCTGTTGTTGTCTCTGCTTGCTCTCTTGAAGCATTAAGTTACTTTAGTTATGATGCTGTTCGCTTGACATTCTTTTCGATAAATTGTTTGAGGGACTTGTGTATCATTATTTGGCCTTTTATTCTTGATTTCATTATTTGTTAATGCATAAAGAGAAAGATGGTTTGATAATGTACATGATTTTATTCTATGTTGATATATAGAGTAAATAAAATATGGTTCATAATATATTATTTTTAGTGAATTACTTTATTTTTTGCCATTATTTTATTACGTTCTTGTGATCAGGTGCTCTTTTTTCTTCCATATTTGTATTTGCTATACCTTTAACCGTCAGAATACTGTACATACATCATAATAATTCACATAAACTAGGAGATGGCACAAATCTTCGTGAACGCAGCCCTGAGAAGAACTCAACTTGCTCATCTCCTGAGTTGGAAGCAGTTTTAAGAAATCATGGACTGTTCCATATTTTTGCCTCTAGAGAAGATTCAGTTTTTGGTAATTGTCAGACCATTCGAAGACATTCTAAATTATGACAAAAATTATTCGATAGGGAAAACATTAGTGCTTGCAGTATTTGATGCTAGAAGCTGGAGTTCATTATTTTTTTTAGCATGTAATAGTAATTACAGACTTCATCTTACCAAACTATGGATCAAAGGTTGATTTTTATGAATTCACCGTCACAGTTGAACACAATAAAAAGAATTATGGTATGCCTGTGCTTTGGGGATTTTACTGTCCATCATCGTTTAATTTTAGCATTTTTTTTTTCTCATATATAGATATAAAGAATAAGAAGAAGGGAACAACATCCCTCTAAATGTTGGAACAAAAATAGAAGGAACGAAGGAAACACAAAACCATGGTTCACAACAAAAGCTATATGTCCTAACGGAACAGTCCAACCGCTTCAAACCTTGAGAAAAATGGAGAGGAATTTAGTGATGAAAATGGACTATCCCGAAGTGCAGTGGAAGCCTATTGACCCTTTCTTCCGAGGAAACAAGAGCATTTACTGGGGAAGTGGCAAGCTTGGCGAGATATATTGTCCTGTCTTGGATGGTAGTCGGAGATTTTAATGATACTTTATTGGTCTTGGAGAAGGTTGGGGGGTAGCAGTAGATATGAGGTGATGTATTAGATTTGGAAGATGGGTGCAAGATCGTAGATTGGTAAATTTAGGGAGTTAATGGACATAAATTCACTTTGAGAGGAGCTGAAACACTGGGTTATAGCAGGGTTTATGAGAGGTTAGATAGAGGTTTTGGGAATCATCAATGGAGGATAAAATTTCAGGAAGCTAGAATCAGAGTATTACCTAGAGTTCGATCTGATCACCACCCTATTTTGGTGGAATTGTTAGACCAGAGTAACAGACAGCATAATGTCAGATTGTTTTGTTTTAAGGCAGCGTGGGTAAGTCATGAAAATTTTGCAGCTTTTATCTGGAATAACTGGGAGTGTAGGAGGTATTTAACTGATAATTTGGATTCTCTGACTCTCCAATTGAAAGATTGGAACAGATTTGTTTTTGGCAATATTTTCCAACGGAAGCGGAGGGTACTGACTAGGCTTAATGGGATCCAGAAATCTTTACCAAAGTCTAGGAATAGATTTTTGGGTAGATTGGAGAATAAGTTGTTAGCAGAGTACTATCAGATTACCAGGAAGGAGGAAATTCATTGGTTTCAGAAGTCGAGATGCAAATGGATTATTTATGGGGACAAAAATTCTTCCTACTTCCACACAAAGACAGTCATCAGAAGGCAGAGGAATAAGATCAGAATGCTGAAAAATGACAGTAATGTTTGGGTGGAGGATGAGGACTTTTTGAGGGATATGGCCAGGTTGTTTTATCAGAATTTGTTTAAAAGAGAAGATTCCTTGGTTTAGGGAGTTAAGCTTCATGACAGTTTTCCAGAGATTGATCAAGCTCACTTAAGTCAGTTAGCAGAGCCGGTATCTGATGAGGAGGTTAGGGCTGTAATCTTTGACATGAAGCCTTATACTACACCTAGGCCAAATGGTTTCCAGCCTTTTTTTACCAATCTTAGTGGACAGTAGTAGGCCAGTCAGTGTGTGAGATTATCAAAAACATTTTTCATGGGCAGTCTAAAGGGGCAGAGGTGAATCAAACTCATTTGATTCTTATTCCGAAAATGAATGCTCCAGAATATCTCTACAAGTTTAGACCAATTGGTCTATGCAATGTTAGCTTCAGAATGGTGTCTAAGATTATTGTGAAGAAACTCAAATTGATCTTGCCGAATCTGATTAGTAAGGCCCATAGTAGTTTTGTTATAGTGGCCTAAAAGGTAGTGCAATCTATGAGATAAATGAAAAGGAGAAAGAGAATGATAGCTATCAAGGTGGATCTGGAAAACGCTTATGATATATTACAGTGGGATTTCATTAGAGATACTCTTACTGAGGTAAGATTGTCAGTTGATATGGTTAATTTGATCATGAAATGCATTTAATCTACATTTATTAATGTGTTATGGAATGGTAAACCTACTGCGGCTTTTAATCCATCTCGAGGCATAAGACTAGGGGACCCATTATCCCCTTACATATTTGTTTTATGTCTTAAAAGATTGTCGCAACTTACTAACAGGGAGGTTGAGCAGGGAACTTGGTGACCTTTCAGAGTCAAAAGAAATGGTCCTTGTGCTTCTCATCTATGTTTTGCAGATGATGTGCTTTTATTTGCTAAAGCGAGTACTGATCAAATGGATAGGATTTTAGGTTGTCTGGAATCCTTTTGTGAAGTTTCAGGTTAGAGAGTTAATATGGCTAAGACCAAAATCTTCTTTTCGAAGAATGTTTCTCATGCTTTAACCAATAACATTAACAGAATCAGTGGTCTTAAGACTACGAAAGATTTGGGGAAGTATCTTGGTGTACCCCTGCTTCATCAACGAGACACGAAGCAAACCTACAATTATATTATTGAAAACTTGCAAAGTAAACTTGCTAGGTGGAAATCAAATAACTTATCTCTTGTAGGGAAGATTACCTTATGTAAGGCGGTGCTCTCCAAAGTTCCTCTTTGTCCTATGCGATCGGCATTGCTCCCAAAGAGCATTTGTTATGACATTGAGAAGTTGTGTAGGAGATTCATCTAGGGTCAAAAGGATAGGAGAGATAGGGTGCATTTGGTGAATTGGAAGACTATATACCAGTCTAAGGTAGTAGAGGGTATGGGTTTTAAAAGAAAATGGATAGCATGAATAGGGTTTTCATTATGAAAGTGGCCTAAGGAGTATTCTAGAATGGTAATAGTTTATGGGTGTGGGTCTTAAGGTCTAAGTACGTTAAGGAGCAAGAGCTTAATCCAGGTTTTCAAGATAAGAAAAGAGATTCAGCTTTGTGGAAGGGTATTTGTAAAGTGTGGCCTTGTGCCACACAAGGTTTAAATTGGACTTTGGGTTGTGGAAGAATGGTGCTGTTTTTGAGTGACTTTTGGTTGAAAGGGTATGGCCTTTGAATCTGCACATTATTCAGGATATTCCTGAGGATTTGTTGAATTGCTCGATAGCTGATATGGTAGATGATGGAGGCCAGGATGTGGGAAACATTTGCTCATTTACTTCCATTCCAGGTGGTTATGATCTTGGTAGGTTACAATCCTCCTACATCATATATGGGGGGGGATAAAGCTTACTGAAGGCATTCTGCAAGTAGCCAATTCTCAGTTAAATCGGCTTATCAGTCTAGGAAGAGAGTAGAGATTTTCAACAAGAATATGACCCTTTGTGAAACATCATCTGGGATTGGAAGGAATGAAAGTCTTCCTTTAGACAATCGCTCATGGTGCTATTATGACAAATGAGGTTAGATGGAGAAGGAGAATTACAGCTAACCCTTTTTATGGTCATTGCTTGACAGATGTGGAAACAATCATCCATGCTCTTCGAGATTGCCTAAGAGCACGTGGGGTTTGGGATAGAATTGTTAGGGTTGGAGAAAGGGAGGTTTTCTACTCCTACAACTGGTACACCTGGCTAGTAAACAATTTAAGAAGTAATCATAAGAATTCTAGTAGGAAGGATTGGGCGATTGAATTCGGGGTTGCATTATAGCAGATATGGAAGGAGAGAAACCAATAAATTTTTGGTTCTGTTGCTATTTCTTCCCATAACACTATTCATGTAATCAGGAGGCTAGTTGATGATATCAAACAATATATGTTTGGTGAATCTGGAAACAAATAATATCAAGCATATGGATTTTATAGGGTGGAGATACCCTCCAATAGGTTGGGTGGAGATTAATGCGGATGGTTGTAGCAAGGGAACCCAAGAGTGGCTGGTAGTGCTGGTGGAGTCATAAGGGATGATATGGGAATGTGGATTGTTGGTTTTGCTATTAATATTGGGATTTATATGCGTCAGTATGTGCAGAACTCCCCCTTTGTGGGGGTCCGAACCCCTACGAGGGAGCAGAAGAGGGAGGAGGAAAGAAGCAGTTACTAATGGTTTGAAATTAAGCTTGGTCCAAAGTATTCCAACAAATTATTTTGGAATTAGATGCTACCTTGGTTATTGATTTAATCATTAAAGATAAGATTAACATTGACAAGAATTATAATTTAATCATGCAGGCTAGAGAAGTTGTCAAAAGACTGGGAGGTGCAGGCGTTTCATGTCTATAGAAAAGCAAATTCAGTAGCGGATTAGCTAGTCAATTATGATTTATCCAGAAGTTTATTTGATAGATCATCTAGTCTTCTTAATGACCTTCCTGTAGGTCTTTATTATAGTTTGTATTATAACATAATTGAATATATTTTGTATTACAACATAATTAAATCAACTTTGTCTCGCTTAATTTAATTGGGCTTTCAACCTAGAATTTAACCCAAAAAACAACATGAGCTTTTACACCAAATAAACTACCATGCCAGACACAAGAAATCTGGCTTAAAACAGAAGAAAAAAACATCCGCCTCACATGGAAATCTAGCATCTAGAATTCTTTCATTACGAACTTGGACCTACTTTCACATTAGATTCCATACATAGATTAAGCAATTTGTGTGAAAAAATCGTTTCTGAAGCAAACACAACAAAGAGGACCTTGAATAAGAAAATAGCACATGAGATGTGGAGTTCGAGAACCAACCAAATGCCACCAACAATTTCAAGCTTTGTGATGGAAGCGGTAAAATAAATTCCACTTTGTAATCGTCATAAGATGTACATGGCTTAGGTACAAATGAATTACATCGTATCAAATCTCATGTATACCTCAAAGTTCAAAACTTTTATACAGAGGCAACACCAGTATGATATGCACCACAACATCCTGACATTGTCCTCAAAACTTCAAATTATTACAAACCATTAGGGCGAAACCCAGTAGTTTTCGCCGTCCTTTCTGGTGTGAGGGAAGCAAACTATAATCGCAAACATCCATTATTCAAATCATTTTCCTTCACAAGTACATAATTTATCAAAGCTGTTCAAAACCTTTCAATGCCTTGACATGTTCTTCGTTTTATTATTTCAAAATAACTTAAGATGCAGCTTATAATGACACAACGGCACATCTTTCAGCTTCCCACAATTAGTCTCCTCCAGAAAGCCATCCTACATTTGACACGAAATTTCATGAGGGTTTTAGGAAGCATAAAAACTCTTTTTAAGTTGTGAGAAAGTAGATACAAGTGGGATATCGCAATATGGCCTAAATAATACCCACCCATAAATGTTTAGATTCGAAAGCGACTCAAAGCACCCACTTATTATTCAACCACAAGGAAAATCTAAGTGTAATTCTTTGCCAACTTTTAAGTTTATCTTAAGACGACAAATAATTTCCCTCCAAACTGAATTTTATGCACGCCGCCTGCAACCCCAGAGCGTCATTTAAATCCATAGAAGAGAATCTACCAGAACAAAACTCCAAAGGTGGGAGCAACTATTGAAAGTATAAAACGAAACATCACAGGAATAAAGAGACCCAAAATTTCCGTCATGTTCACATGTTGTTTAAATGATATTTCTGAAGAATGAACCCTTGAACAGAGTTGAAGTATTTCATGAAATCCCATCAGCTCAGGTTTCACAAGGAAATCCAAGGAAAGAAATGATGAATGGTATAGCTGCTGATGGTTAGTAAACAAAACTATCACAACACAGATTATGTAGTTAGAGCCAGGAAGATTGGGAGAATTCCATGCATTTTCACTACAAATTTGAATGTTAAAGTCAAACCTAAACTTAAAAAACACAGGAGAACATTTTTAAAAGCAAAACCTCAGAAAGTCCATCATACAGGATAAACTGATGGGTGTGGAATATAATACTCACAAGGCAATTTACCTCACAAACAACATGATTCGGCACTGGAGATTGAAGACCTTCCACAATAAAGTTGAGTGCATGTCTTGACATTGATAGATATCCTGCATATTTTGAGATGGTTAAAGGCACAGTTACTTCGACCATTAAGAGACAGATGTTGCACAAGCATGCATGTCTGTCCACATAACACTAGCATGTGCACATGACAGAATGCTCAGGCATGTACAGTTCAGAAATCAGGGATCTGAAAAACCAAATCACTGCTCACAACTTTAAACTTACCTTTAAAAGCATTCAAACACCACCAGCTCACCTTATTTGTAAGCTACCGAGGAAATCAGACAGCCTGAGAATAAAACAAATTATTAATGGAAGGGATCAAACACAACAGTTAAATAAATGAAAGACAAGAGTGTCATCAGCTACTTATGTGAAACATTAAGAGAGTAGGATCAAAGCGAACCAGATATTTTTAGCTATCACAGTCTGTCCATCATCAGCTCCAAGATGACGTAAAACAACTTCCTCCAAGCGGCCATCTCGATATGCATGCTGCAAATTGAGAATAGCGATGATCGAGAACTTTATGAGACACTGAAGTTGTTAGCATAAAATGTGCAGAAAAGCAACACAAGATTGAGAAGTTATCCATTCATGATACCATATCAATGTTGCTTCTTATGGTCACATACTGAGCCATCATTAGTGGCCCATCCATGCAACAATACAATTTCATGTTCCTACCTTCCTTTCTTTCTTTGTTTTTTTGTTTTTTTGGCTCAAGGCTGTTCATTCAAATTCTATCAAATCCAAAGTAACGTTTTACCAGTAGTCCCACTTAATAAACCATCAAAGGTTTGCTACTTCTACTCTGGAAGAAAACGTAAACAAGAATAGCTTGACTTCATCAATCAGAAATTGCTTACTCGAGTATAACAGCTAGTCAGAGAAATTTTAAGAGCGACAGAATAACTTTCTGAAAACAGAATCATTATGAAATCCACATGCCTTAACAGCACAAGAAAAGACTCTTTTTTTCTTATTACTAATATGCAACAAAAGCAGGTGCTTGAAATCTTGTCTATTTACAAAAGCATTTCTTAGCTGGTTAACTTCCAAGCAAAACTGCCAAAAACATACCACAAAAGAGAACCAAAACAAAAGCAGAAAAAACAACACTTTAATCAGGACAAATACATTTTCATAAATACGAAAGAAAAACAATTAAGAAATTGCGAGTTCCATCTTTCCCAATGTGATTGTAAAAAAGAGCTGCTAGAAAGCCAAAAAGACTAACCCAAAAGATAAAGCAGAAGAAATGTTTCCAGCATGCTAAATTGGTTTCAAGTATACATATGTAAGCTCATGCTCAAAATAGATAATTGTCCTGATCACTGAAAAGAGTAGCCTGATCTAAGATCCAGCTACACTGCTAAAAAAGCCATTTTCATCACTTGATCCTCAGCACAAAAGATTTGTGCATGGACAGGGCATCCATGGAGAGGGTCTGTGATATGTTAATTCTCATAGATACAAGGTGGAGGCCTATATGCAAAACAAATGTAGTGAAGGAATGATCATCAGAAACATCATTAAAGGTGCATAAATGATGGGTAGAAGAACAACATGAAGGTTGTTGCAAAACATCAAGAACAGGGTGGTTGCATGTGCAATGGAAAGATGATGATAGAGATCAGAGGCAGATGAGATAATAGCAGGTAGTGGATACGTATCAAGATGGGTTGCTACTTCTGTTTGCTAAGTTGACAAGGCATCCTGTTGCATTTTTCATCCCAAAAATGCAGTGGTGCTTCTATAAACAGCATTTCACTGCTTTTGTGGATACCAAGTGAATTTCATTGTTCCTTGATTTGTAAACATTTTCAATTCAATTGGTCATTCTTGAATGAAGATTCACTAGGCATCAAATTTGTACTGTGCGCTCATGCTTTCTCAAGATTAGCCAGATTGTGCAGTGTTCCTTCATACCTTGTCAACTGTTGCTACCATGATGTGCCAGCAACGACAAAAATTCCTATAAAACTATAAACACCTATATAACAGTACATGCTGCTAGTCACCAAAGATGACCAGCATATAGCAAAATGTTGCACATTGATTAAATACATACAGACAACACATAATGGATTCTGTAAATTCCAGCATAAGTCAATTGATTGAGATATTCACATGCACCATTAGAATAAGCATATTCGTTACTGTCTCCCTCCTTTGTAGATTGTATGGACATAGACATAAACATAAATTGAACATAACATGCACAGAAACACATAGACAATATTTGTTCATAGGATCATGCTACGCTGCAGTTCAGATTTTTTTTTTTTTTAAGCATAAAGAAAAATGTACAAGAGTTACTAATGTATTTTATATTTGTAAGATTTAGATTATGAACTAAAATTTTAATGTATCTAAAGTAATTTTTTTTTTTCAATTATTGAGCCGACAACATCTTCGATCAACTCGAGCTAACCAAAGCTATCCCCTAGAACCCATGACTTTAATCAAATAGAAATATGAACATGAAAATCATTAAAATAATTTTTTTTATTATGATTAAAAGGTTATTATTCAGATACAATTCATAGAATAAATTACTCCACTCAAATCTAATATATTTGAAAAATGCAGATATTTTGAATTCAATTTCTAAATTCTAAACCAAATTTGAAATAATAACTCAAATATATTCTTAATGAATTTAAAAATTCAATATATTTAATTATGATATTTTAAATAAAATAATTTAGAAAAAAAACCAAAAATTAAATTAAAAGAAAAACCAAATAGGCCAGGCCATGGGCACGAGCCTGGCTTGAATTAAAAAGCCTAGGCCGTGCACATTGGCTTTTTTTTAATTTTAGCCTTATGATCTCCCAACTCAAAACACCCTTCAAACAATTCAAAAACACAAAATCAAACCTTAAAAAAATCTCTCTCAAATCGATCTACTTTTACAAACAACAAGAAGGCCTAAAACCACCACCATCAAACTCCTTTTGTCGAATGAAAACCGACAACTTTCTCTCTCCTCTCCATTTTCATACTAGTTTCTCTCTACTCTCTCTAACCCGTAGACTAAAAAGTAAACAAAATGAACTTGTATACCAAAATAAAAATTGTCACGAATTTGGAATTAGCCATATATTTTCTTCGTGTTTCACATTTTAGTCTTTTATCTTTTAATTTGCTATTTTAAATTTTTAATCATAATTTCAAGCCTAATTTCATCTTCTTAGGCTGTAGAAGGGTCTAATTGCTAGAGAAAAAAAAGTTTGAAACTAAAAAAAAAAAACTAGAGGCGCTTCATTGTTCATATGCAGTGTAGCTAAATAAGAAAGGCGAAGTCTTTTAGATGTGTAAGATAATGGCAATAGTATATCATCTGAGTAATTGAATCCTTCCCTTCCTCCTAGAGCATCATATGCTCCTCTCCACTTGTGGCACTATTACTGCTACCAGTCAGTTTATTTGGTAAAGTCTTCACTTTCAGTCCAAAGGGCTGAAAGCTAATCATGCTCACTACAAGAGAGGAATGGGATCACAAGGGAGGGGAGGACACCCCTTTATGCATGCAAAAGATATAGAAAAGAAAACTAGGGCTTGAAATCTAACTCTACTTTCTGTAAAAAGCCACTTCCACACTTTCCTAACCCCAGCAGGACTGTGTAAGGCTGCCACAGAGGCACATATATAGCACCAAAAAATATGTGGGTGCACGTGTGAAAAGCAACATTTAAGACAAAAAAAAGGAGTCTTGAACATATCTGAGGTTACTGCCTAGCAGCACATGTTAGAAGCCAATAAGAGAAGCATTCACCAGCAGGGAAAAGGAGAAAAAATGGGGCAAACGCATCTTCAGATGATAGATAGTTTTTGGTTGTCTAGCATTTAATGAGCAAAAGAAGAGTTGACAGAAGAAAAATGTCCACACTACAATGAGAATCTCAACATAACATTCCAATGAACAGACCAAGAGGGCACTTTACCTTGTAAAAACAGCTGGTTCCAAATGGGCAATTCCCATTCCCAAAGTCGAAGTGTTTACAATCTATTGACCTATAAAACTCAAAGTAATCAAATTATTATTCAACAAATTAAAAAAAATCTCGAGTTTTTTTGGTTATCTACCTGGTTTTTTGTCACCAGTACAATTTATATACATGAAACTAATAGCCTACATCATATCACAAAATAGCCAACCAATCTTCTCTGAGAATATGCAAGATGTTTCTGTTTTCCTTTTTTGCCATATCAAGAAAAATGACAGTTATGTCTTAAAACATTTCCAATATCAGAACATAAATTTCACAAATTCTTACAGAGTTATCCAAAAATATAACGATGATCCAGGAATTGGGTAGAAGGTAAAGAAGCAGTACACCTATGACAAGAAAATCACCTGAGTTTTGCCTTGTAGGTATCAACAATTTCCTGTTTTTCCTCTTTAGAGGAATACCAAATAACGCTTGGAATGACAAAGTATGAAAGCTTGCGACATATTGGGCAAGCCCTCAATGAAGTATTGACATCCATTCCAGAGGTTGGGGAACTACTACGCCAGTTCCTAATACATGATATGCAGAATGGATGATCACATTCTGATAGCAGGCCAAACTTTCGTTCAGCTGCCGTGGGCTTTGAAAGTACACGATCCAGGCATACACTGCATTCTATTTCTTGACTATATTTTAACAAATCAAGGTTCTTTTGCTTCTTCTCGCATGCTTTCAAATGTTCGTCTCTTTCTTCAGGTCTGAAAGGGTGTAAGCAATGCTTTCCACAATAGGCACACAAGTCACCGTGAATATGGGGGCATTTATCTCCACGAGGACAACTACCAGCAGCAGCAAATGAACAGATAGATCGGTCAGCTGGTTTAACATTCCTAGGCTCTAAAACCTCTCCATCTTCTAAGAAGTCATGTTGTGCAGACTCCAAATCCCATTCTGGTGCAGTGGGAGCAATAAAGGGTCTACTTGAAAGCTCTAGAGGAACACCCGGTACTGTTGTCACCCCATTCGATACATTTCTTGCAGGAAGGGCCAGGGACACGGAATTTGAGCCCAGAGGTTGACGAGGAACTGTCAACGAAGATGATGCAGTAGATTCAGGCCTAGAAGGTTTAACATGTTCATATCGGCATCGACTACCATACGAGCAGATACCTTTTTGATAAAAGGTGCAAATCTGCATTAGCAAACAATTAAATATGACAATCATTTCACTGCATATAAACAATCAAACACAGAAAAGACAAAAAAAAATAAAAAAATAAAACCATTGCTAAAGCATAGTATTTACATTATTTGGAGGATCTTTCCAATCATGTGAAAATTCACAATGCTCCCCTTTCAAGCATGCCCCATGAGAAAAAAACTTGCAAAGTACCCTGAAACAATAATAATTATAAATAAAAAAAAACCCCACAAATCATGATCAATAGAACTCATTCGTACCCCCAAAACCAAAACGAAAAAAAAAAAGAAACAAAAAGCAAAATCCCATCTTCCACCTTATTGCATCCCCTTATCATCATTCAACTAAATACGTGAGAATCAACCATATCAAAAGCTCAATCTTGAAAAACAAAGTCTAGCACTTCCTAATCCATTAATTCCATAAATTTAACCACTAATATTTTAATCATTTCCCTACAATTCTATTAAAAGAAACACGCCATCAACTAAAAGCTGAAAAGCGTGCATTAATCACGAATTGATGATCACTAATCAAACAAACAAGAACATGAGCAAAATCCAAGAAAAAATAACAAGCAAAAAAATTTGAAAAGGTTAGAGAATTAATTACCTTTTAGACATGGAGAAGGATATTAATTTGAAAGAAGAGGAAAACGATTTTATTAAAAAAAAAGGAACAAGAAAAAGAAAGGATAACTGAAACCCTAGCCTGTCTGGTGCCTGTATTTGTTTAAATGGTTATTATTATTATATAATGATTAACAGTAGAAGCTGGAAAGAAAAGAAAAGGAGAACTAGAGGAGGAGATGAAACGGAAGCGAAATAGAAGGGTGTCGTCGATCATGTGAATTTGCAATTTTTACAAAAAAAAAAAGTGTCTCTCTCTCTCTTCTATTCTCTATCTATCTTCCAATTGGTGCGCTTTATCGCCTACTTGTTAGGGTTCATTTTGGCGGTTGTTTTTTTTTTTTAGGTTATAAATGGAGGCTAAAGCTCAAAATTAAATTAAATAAGGAAATACCGTTCCAATCAAGTCATAGTATAAAAATCAATACAAGTTCTCTAGAGGGTCATTAATAGTCGAATCCTCCCTAAAAAATGGATGCCTAGAAAGTCTAAAGTTAGCAAGTCAATCTGCAGCA
>Ga0325401_1001894_pt1 | contig 18124 bp, 7 predicted proteins | sample PopdelMetagenome_FD_205666 | JGI IMG/M metagenome (GOLD analysis project Ga0325401, IMG submission 205666) | Populus deltoides microbial communities from Bellville, Georgia, United States - Xylem-PdKOR-R2 | ecosystem: Host-associated > Plants > Phyllosphere > Stem > Wood/Secondary xylem | place... | reverse complement strand
GGGAACTTGTATAAGGGAGATTCTAACAATGGAAAAATGAAGTATGGAAACAAGTTCTCACCACAACTAGATTGATGGTTTAATAACATAAGCCAATAGTCTTTACTCCTGAAGATAGAAAAGGAGTGACTTTTCCATATGAGGATGCTCTTATCATTTTCATTGTTATCTTTAATCATAGAGTACATCGGGTACTAGTAAATGATAGCAGTGTAGTTAACATCCACTCTACGAAAGTTATAATCTAAATGGAAATTCCATCTTCAAAACTAACGCCGGTAAAAACTCTTCTCATTGGTATAAAGAGTTCAAGTACGCCAATGAAGGGTGCCTTAAAGTTACTAGTTGTAATGGGCACCCCTCTGAAATGTGATTAAAATGGCATTGGCTTATAATTTCATTTTAGAAAGACCTCTTTTATATCAAATCAATGTCATCATTAGTACCCGATACTTGGCATTGAAGTTCCCAACTTAAAAATGAGTAGCAACATTATGGGGATATCAATCAACCTCAAGAACATATGTCACTGCTTGTTTGAAGGACAAGAAAATGTTGATATTGGACCAATAAGGGTCCTTGAATGAAAGAGTAAAAATCAGAACTAAGGTTACTGAGAGATTGAAAAATGTTTGTTTAGGAGGAGATGAAAAAATTGTCAAGAAAGTGAGATCCACCCTAACACCTAAATAATAGAAATCATTGATAGAGATCATGCATATCCAAAAGTTGAATTTCATAATAGATGCCTCAAAGATGTCAGGCATCAATCTAAAGATAGCTACCCACCAGTAAGAGTGCACTCAATTGCACATCCAGTCTGTTAGAAAAAGAAAAAATTTAGGGAAGAAAGATAGAAAACTATAACTCAAGAAATAGATAAACTTTTAGCCACTGGTTTTATCAGGGAAGTGTTGTACCCAACCGACCTAGTTTCAAAATATTTGGTTAAGATTTTTATAAATATAAAAAAAATCTTGAAAAATAAAATGGGTTTGGCGAACATGCTAGACCCAAAGAACTTGGACTTAGCAGTTAGCCAAGTCTAAGGTAGCGTGGGTCTAGCAAACATGACAGGTCTAACTTAGGCTTAACAGCTAGTCAAGCCCAAAGTAGTGTGGGTCTGGCAAATATGTCTAACCCAAAGCACTTGAGCTTGGCGGTAACCAAGCCTAAACTAGCATAGGTCTGAAAAACATCTCAGACTCAACGAACTTGGGTTTAGAAGTTAGCCAAGCCTAAGGTAACGTGGATCTGGCAAACATGTCAAACTAAAAGCATTTGAATTCAACCATTATCAAGTTTTAAGGCTACATGTTTGATCCTAGACAATCCCCTAAAATAAATGTATGAAGGCATGATAAACCGCCATGCTTTTTCTTTTAGAATAATCATTCATATTGATACAATGATTTTCCTATACTCATATATGTATACAAGGTCTTTTAAAGGACCTGACATACTTATCATCTCATTAATGACATGTAAGAGATATTTATTTCTCATTAATGCCACTGAAAGTAGAGGACTTTCTAGTCCTTCCTCTTTTTAAAAATGACAAGGTTTTAAGGGTATAAATACCCCTTAAACCATCCAGGTAAGGGTTCAAAACTTTTTATCTCTTAAGGTAAACTCATATATATTTCAGAGCCCATTTAAAAATTAAGAACAAATATCTTTGTTCCTTGAATTTAAGGCTCTTTAAGTCATTTATTACTTCAAAACATTTATTATTTTCCCTATAAATATACTGACTTTATTATTGAAGGGTTTTAAATCCCCCCAATTGAAACTGTTTTTTTAGGTACTCAAGTTTTTACCATAAGCATAGAATTCCTTAGACTAAAAAAAAGAAATCCAAATACTTGAACATATTGATTAACCACTATCTCAAATACTAAATAACTAATTATTTATATATCTTGGATTTTAGGACATCATCGCTTATCCATTTTTTAGAAAATGTTACAAGTTTAATTCCAAATATGTACCGTATCCATCCTTATCATCTCCTGAGTATCATGAGTATCCCTGGCATATTAAAATACAGTGAGCATGTATCCGTGCGATAGTCTCTAATATATATGACCATGTTCAACCAATTAGTCATTATATATGAAAATTTATTCTTTATTCGCATACATCCTTCTATCCTAATAAATTCTCCATAGCTCACTTTATCACTTTTTACAACAAAATATATCAAAAATATCCTTCAATACAAATTGTCTTAAAAATCAAATTTGCAAGCTAAAGAAAATTCCTTGAAATATAAAGTTGTGTCAAGACTCTAAAACAAGCTAAAAGCTTGTAGGAAAAAAAAAAGCTATTGAATAAAGAAATTTACAAACAAAAACAAAACAATACATATTTTTTATTTTTTTCCATAAAAACAAATGAAGCTTGTTGCGGGGCGCATGTGAGGGCATCATTAGCCTCTTCAGAGGTGTTAGAGAAGGAAAGGGTTTTGAGTATAATCATAAAGTTATGATTATAAGGTTCAGGAGTCGCCACCTAGTATCATGGTTACTAGAAAACCTATAGTCTGCGAGAGTCCGAGTAAAGGACTGGTTGTGCGAAGGGAATATGTATCACCCCCGATGCACCCTAGTAAGCTACATTGTTGTTTGATTGTTTTTCTAAGTTAATTTATATTTGTTGGTCTTTTCTAAGGTCTAAGGCAGATCTCCTTTTATGAGAGAGTCCCTGCCTTATTAGGTTAAATCTTAACCACTCTAAAGTCTAAATTTGAGCATCGCGTTTATATATATATAACATTTGATGGTATGCTCTACTATATAAATTTACACCCCTAAATATTAAAGTTTACAGCTAAACCCTAACACTTTAGATATAAAGTGAACAAAATAATTAGTGAAGGGTTTTTGATATTTTGGTCAAACCCTAATGAATAATCATAAACTGATTACGATATCCATTTTTGCAGTGTAAATTATTAAAATATCAGTGGATCTGTATTTTTTTTGAAAAGTTTCGAAGAAAACCGGGTATTTTAATGTTGGATCTGTATTTTACAATGTAAATTTATAGCCCGATATTATACAAAATTATTAAAATAATATGTGAGAAAATCACAAATATTTGAAAATGACCCTTGGAATTATTATTATTATTATTAATTATAAATTGAGCTAAACCCGACCCAGCCATTCGGCTGGGCCAAAACGGGTCCAGCCCGACTCAGTCAAGTTGGGTCGACTGGCGGCCCAATAGACCCTTTTTTTGGGTAGGTTAGGCACCCAGTGACCATGTTAATTATAATTAACTTCTGCATGCAGAACGAATTCTCATTTTGCATGCAGTGATTGATTTTCATTGCAGGAAGGAGAAGAAAAGTTACTTGGTGTGGGGGAAGTAATTGGTTGGTCATGCAGGGAGGAATGTCGTGAGGTTAATGGTGGCACCACTACTGGGAGGAGTTGGCAGTTGGCGTTAGTTGTTGGAGGAGAAGAACACTACGGTTGAGAGGGAGAAAGAGATTAGTTGTGGTGGTTTCTATCGCCGATGAGGAGATGGGTAGGCGGATGAGGTTGGGCCACTGTTGGTCACGACATGGGTAAGGTTGGAGTGGCTGAGATCATGGTAGAGAGAGAGAGAAGGGGGGAGAGAGAGAAATATGACAATAAAAAGAGAGAGAAAAACTAGATGAGAGGCCCTTTTGTTTTTCAACTTTTGCCTCTAATTTCTTCCTCCCCAGGGCATGGAATCCATCCCTATTTATAGGAGTGGAAGAAAGACATGTTGTCTTTTAGGGTGTCAAATCTTAACCCTTGATTCAAACCAAAAGTATCCCAACCATTGGTTAAAAGTTGTCATCATGGTCTGAAAAAGTTGTTGCAGAAGGGTTGATTGGGTTGGCCACTTTGGGACGGCATCGAGGCCGTCTGGTGTCAATTGGCCAGAAAGGACCATACTAGCGTGTAATCAGATGTTAGGCCATTGTTTGCATGAAAATTTTTATCAAATTTTATGGAGAGATGAAATATTAAATGTTTTGTAAAGAAGGCCACCCGTGCAGCTTTCAATGATGAAAAAGATGAACAGATCTAGACAACACGTCATCTGGTTTGTCCTCTCTCTTTCTTTTTTTTTTTTTGAGGTGCAGGGAAAAAACGATGTTGTTTTAATCAAAACATGTCGTTTTATTTAAATGAAACCGTGTTGTTTTGGCCTTTAGGGTTTAATTTAGGGATTTGGACAAAGTTTAATTTGTCCTCCAACTTTTAATTTCTTTCAATTGCACCCCTAATTGACTTTAAACTTTTCATTTTATGCAATTTTACCCCTGCCAAACTTCAATGCCAGCCCTAGATTTCAGCACCTTTTTTATTTCGGTCATTTGTCTTGGATATATGCAATTTGATCCTCAATTGACAATTAAACTTTCAATTTTCTTCAATTTCACCCCAATCTCATTCAATTAAGTCCCCATAGTTCGGCACCTTTTACAGAATGGTCATTGGCTGCAAATTTCTTTAATTTTTTAATTGACCCCAAAACTTTGATTTTCTTGCAATTTTACCCCTGATTTGAACAAATTAACCTAGTAAAAATTAAATTTGATCTCCTAAAATTTCAATCTTCTAATTTAAGCCTAAATTACGCTTCCAAACTTATTTTTTTACCAATTAAGCCCCTAATAAAATTAATTTGAGCCATTTAAAGTATAATTAAGTTCTTGCACCTAATTAAATTCTTTAAATGGACCTAACTTAATTCTTAAACATAATTAAATTCTCAATTTGGCCCATAATTAAATCAAATTAGCCATGAGCTTAATTTTTATGTAAATTTGTCTAAAAAATATTTAATTTGACCTGAAATCCGCATTGTCTCTTCAGTTTTGGGTACAAAGGGGTATAATTAGGCTTTCGATTCCATCCAAAATTGTAACTCGATTTTTTCTATATTTGAAATCCTCCCAGCTTGTTATTTTATTTTTGAAAGAAAAAGGTGAATTTAGAGAATAACTCAGGAATGGGTTATGACAAAACTATCTTTCGAAGAATATGATGGAATGTAAGCAAGGCAAAACTAAAAATCTAGCATAAAAAGTGTGGGGGAGGCTCTTAATAATTTTTTTTATAAAGATTAGATATATAAAATAATCTATGTGACAATTAAAATTTTCATAATAAAAAAATGATAACAGATCTATTAAAATACAAAAACATAAGGAGATTTTAATAATCCTAAACATTTATAGAAGTTATAATGAAAAATAATAAAAAGTATAATCAAAATATCCCTGTTATTTAATCTCTTATTTATGATTAATATTTTTAAATTATGCTCGACATTTTTAATCATACTAAACTCATCATATCAAAATTTCCTGCAATCTTTATTTCAAATAATGTATAAATAATAACGATGAAGTCGTGGAAAAACTTCATAGAAAAATATTAACTTTCCTGGTTGATGGGTTATGGGCCTAAGTTGTACCTGTAAAACAAGTCTTTAAAGGAACCAGAGACATTCCGATGCTTAAGTTAGTATTTAGGTTTTTTCTCAAGTAAAAACTCAAAAAGATAAAAATGATATTTTTTTGTGTAGAGAAGGGATGTGTATTCTCTGTTTTCTTGAGAATATTCTCTATGTCATGTTGTTTAAATAAATCATCCTCTTTTCTTTCTCAAAACTTGAGAATATATAGTCTTGAGAAATATCTAAAAAATATCTAGAGAAATACATGTAAAGAGTGTTATTCATGAATAATAAACTGAGGTAGGTTAGAAATAGCTCGGTTAGGCCAAAGCTCAAGCTTAGGCAAACCAGAGTTGGAGCTTGGACAAACCAGAGTTGGAGCTAGATTAAGCCTTTACCTAACTAAGCTTCGTGGAGCTTGGTTATGCCTCATCCTAACCAAGCTTCGTAAAGCTCAGTTGAGCCTAACCAAAAAAAGAGGGAGAAAAGGAGAAGAGAGAAAGAAGGGTAACTCGGTTGGATTGTGGCCTAACTAAGGCAAAAAAGCTTGGTTGAGCCATTTAACCAAGCTTCACATTTGAAGCTTGGTTAGGATGTCAATCAAGCTTTAACAAACTTTTTTTTATTGTATTGGATTATCATTTTCCCCTCAAATTATTGTAAACAGGTATGTTTGGAAGACTTTAATGAGCTAAAGAGGGAAGAAAATACTTATAGTGTATGCTTGCATAAAAATATTACATGTATGGGCATGTCTTTGAATGTTTGCCTGTTTTTTGAATTTGTTGGAGATTTTTGTCAATGTTTTATGGAGAAAGATCTATGATCTTTTTGGAAATAATTGTTCATAGGGACCTGAAGATAGTTGGTCATAGGGACCTAGAGACAGTGGTCATTAAGACTTGAAGACAAGTTGGTCGCAAGGACCTGACGATATAATAGAGATTTCTCCAAGTGAATTTCATCGAGACCCTTCGCATTTAAAGACATGAAGATGATGGAGATATAATTTATAAGATTTATCTAATATAAGGTAGTACATCCCGAGGATTGTTTCATGTTTGTTCGCATTGAATCTTCTTTTTTTATAAATTCTTGAAGGTACTATTTGAAAATCAATCTTTCTATCTTTTTTATGAGTGCATGTACTTTTTATGTCGTGCCCATGATCATGGTGAAAGAGACAGAACTTGTTAGGGTTTCTTGTGTTTGAATCACTTTTTGTTGAAGATGGGTATTATAAGAAGTCTTTTTTTTTTTTTTATGGAAGCCAATACATCAACATGTTTCATTGTGAGAGGTATGGTCATGAGCTTAGGGAATGTCAGACAATCACGAATGTGCTTGGATGCTTTTTTTATGTTTTTGTTAGAGATTAAAGGCGTAATGGAGACTCTTCTTGTGTGTGGAAACGTGGGTGGTCCTGTATGGTCATGCTAGCTTCCTCCACCCTAATGTAATTTTCCATCAAGTGTTTGACACTAAGAAGATTTTTATTAGGGGGGTGTGTATAACCTTTCCCATAAAAAATAGATATGTACTCTATTGATTAGGGCTTCAATGGTGATGGGTTCAAGCAGATCCTCCGTTCTTAGAATTTTCTCGTTGAATATATGAAGATATTCTCTTGTGTTTTCATCATCTCATTGTGTGATGGAAAAAAGCTTTGTAATGCTTTTTTTTTTACAAGAAACTGGTGCTAAAGTGAAATAGAAGCTTCACACAAAGATCATAAAGACCTAGGATGAAGAGAGGTTTAAGGCTATGATACTACACCTTAACAGATCCATAAAAAATCATAGGGAAAATCTTGCACATGGCATCACTCTTTGTTATCACTAGATCTAAGATGTTTCTGACATTTGTATGTGCTCTCCAGGGTATATAAGGTCATTATAATTGTCTAAGTTAGCTTTAACAATGACATAATTCTTGGTGAGGAGAGTGTGTAACTATTTATGACAAAATAAAGACTCTTCCGCTTAGTGAAAATGGTATGTAAGAGTTGGGATTGATGTTGTCTCGTGCACATCATGCCTAGGTTTTTTAGGACGAGGAGCATGTGAAAGAGAAGACCGAGAGTTAGAATAAGGTTTATGGATATAATCATGTATGTGGCTTGGATTGTTTTAAGAGTGTTGACTCATTTGGGAAGTTAGAGTATGGTGTCTACTTGGCATGTTGTTTTGTGCAGTTTCCTCCTGAAGTTGGGGTTGTCTTTGTGTATCTAGTGTTGTGGGTTGACTTTTCTATTGATTGTACTGAAAAGAACGTAGTTGTTCCTGTATAGCCAGAACAACACTACTAAGTATTTGCACTTGTTGGGATAGTTGTTGGATACCTAGGGGAACTAGAGTCCTTGTGAGGAGATTAGTTACTCTCCCATGTACTAGAGTCTCATCAACCATGGTTTGTAGAAGTTGAAAAGGAATGAACAAGATTTTTGTTCAGGTCCCACAAATAATGCCACTGATGAAGTCATAGAAAAACTTCTCAGAGAAATACTAACTTTTCCTGGTTGATGGGTTCTATGCCTGGGTTGTATCTGTAAAACAATTCTTTTGGGAACAAAGGATACTTAAATGGTTAAATTAGTATTTAAGCTTTTTCTCAAGTAAAAGCTCAAGAAGATGAAAATAGTGTTTTTTGTGTAGAAAATGGATGTGTGTTCTCTGTTTTGTTAAAAAAATGTTCTTTATGTTGTTTTGTTTAGATTAATCATCCTTTCTTCTTTCTCAAAACTTGAGAATATATGATTTTGAAAAATATTCATAGGAATATATATAAAAAGTACAATTCACGAATAATAAACCGACGTGAGATAAAAATAACTCAGTCAAATCAAAACTTGAGCTCGGTTAGGCCTTGGCCTAACTAAACTTCACGGAGCTCGGTTGTGCCTCGACCTAGTCGAGCTTCACGGAGCTTGGTTGAACCTAACCAAAAGAAAAAAGAAAGAGTAATGAGAGAAAAAAGAGGGTAGCTTGATTTGGTCATGACCCCACCAAGTTTCAACAAACAAACTTTTTTTAAAAAAATTTATTATCAAATAACCTTTATATTTTTTGATAACGCAAAGTTATTTTTCTAACCCGAAAGTTAAAAATCTTAATATTTTGTCAATATTCATAAGTACATAGGTTATATAATTGATGATTGTATTTGAAGAATTTCATAAATTAGAAACTACTAGTACCTATTTTAAAATATTTTCCTCTTTAAAATTCATCATTTACAAGTTTAATAAATGCATTAAACAAATAAATTGTGGTATATAATTTTTTTAATTAAAAATATATCAAAATAATTTATATTACTAAAATTATTAAAAATATTTAAAAAAAAATATTAATTTAATATTTTAAAAAAAAAACTTTCAAAACCATTTCGAAAATCGAGATTGAAACGTGTTACCAAACGAACTTGATACATTCTGACTTAACTACCGGTCGCTGTTTGAGTTGGTGCGCGCACTTCGGGAGACGAAAGCAACTGTTTTCATACAAGAACAGAACTAAATTTGCAAACCAACTACAGGAGTTGCCTAAACAAAGAAAAAGAGGGACACAAAGTTACCTTTATTACGTGACATTTGCTGATGTTGACAGCCGGGCGGGGAATTCAACAAACTGTCAATGGCGACAGGACATAACTATTAACTACCATTCTCGAGGAGAAGAAGAGAAGGCTGCTAGGTGAGCCTGTCCGAAGTGCGTTCTCCCAATCCCACAACCGCCGTCACGTCACCAATGCATCTGCCGACCTTCCTATTTCCCACTCCAGTTACAGAAGAAACAGAGTAGAATTATCTACTTGCTTGTTCATTTTCTTTTTGGGAATTCTCTATAGTATGCTGCTACATGCTTTCACGTTTTGAGCGCTCGTAAATTAATTTGTCACGGATCAATGGAAGAACCACAACGTAACGAACAGCATCAACTTGTACCTGCAACGTCTTCTTTTGCATCAACTTCCGTTGATGGTCCCTCTACGTCATCAGTTTCTGCTTCTCATCTCGTCTTCGAAGAAAATCAACAAGAGAATGACGAGTCAGTAAACATCGAGGGTAACTCTGGTGGTCATCACCACGACCAAGAACAAGAAAGAGAGCACCCTTCTTCTGCTGTGTCTTATCGTTTAAATATATCCATGTCCAACGCAGCAGCTAATCAGATGAGAGATGATGTTTGGTCATGCCTTGCTCTTCTCATTGCTTTCTGGTTCTTTGGTTCGTTCCTTCTCCTTCTAAATTGCTTTTCCATTTTTTTTGCTTTAATCTAAATTGTTAACTATCTGTTAATGATTAATTTTAAGCAAGGATTTAATTTAATTAATGTGAATTGCTTTGACAAGTACTGTTGTCGACTCTCCGTGATTATGCTATATTGTTTCATCATCGGCAGCTTCCCTGACCATCATTCTTGGATACTATGGATCTGTGAGCTTGGAATTGGGGCCGAATTGCTCACGCCTTGTACAACCTAACCCATTATTTGTTCAGTCTCTTAAAGTAATTTTTTTTTTTTGGGTTTTTGTTTGATTTTACTGCTGCTATTATTGGTAGTGCCGATCTCATTAGATTTGTTGAACAGGCAGGGGAGTTAGGTAAGCCAAAACCGGGACCGATATTATATGGATTTTACAAGCCTCCGCCTTTGGATGTTGAAATCACCTGGACGCAAAAACATGATGCAGTTGTACCAAAGGATTTTCACAAGGCAAATCTTTCCCTCTTTTTATAAACCTTCCTTGTGAATTATTCATGTACCTTGCTTTCATGTGCTAACTAATTACAACTATTTTAAACTATACTCCACTGACTATGAACTGTTATCAGCAGGAGTGGGCGCTCTTTCTGAACAAAGGGTCTAAAGTGGACATCTCTTACAGTATTAAATCCCTTGGGGCCTCTCCTTTGTCCCTTGTGATTGCCCAAGGTCTTTTTCCTGCTGCTTATAGGCAGAGAATTTGATGGTCAATACATTTTTTCTCTCTTCTTTAAAATGAAAGGAGATTCTTTGTTCGTGGTTTCCTGTTATATTATGAGTAGCAAATTGTAAACCCTTCAATTGTGTCTGGAAGACCAGGAACCATCCTGTTGGAGTAGCTTATTGTTTGCTTTGGTTTACTATGGACCATCACAGCACATTTATATCTGATACTTAGGGGAGCAAGTGTATCACTGTCTCCCCTACTCTTCACACTGCATATGCCTTAATCACAGGCATCGGAATCTCTTAAAATCTCTTCTTTTTCCAGTATCATATAAGCTTCTATCATGCCAATAACTGTTCCTGTTCTATTGTCAACGTCTTGCTTAGGGTCGCAGGCCTATCATCAACATTTTCTGTGTACTGCTATGATCAAGTGTAGTTTTTCAATAAATTTATATGCACAACTAAACATTGAAAACTTATGTCTTTAGTTCATTTATCTTTTTGTTTCCTTTTCTTGTTGTCTAAACCTGCAGGTACAGAAAGCCTTATTGAGTGGATAGATGATCCATCATACCCTAACACAACTTTGTCTTGGAATATCATAAATGGTAGTATTGATACTTGAAGTTGTCTCTCTTCTAGAAAAAAATTTCTTTCCATGGAATAGGTGGTTCTGATATTGTCATCTTTACAGGAAGTGGTAACATCCAACAGGAAATTCCAACATCATCTTCTTATTATATTGCTGTGGAAAATTTTAACTCCGAGGAAGTGAAGGTCTCGTACATTTTTAAGATCTAAAGATCATGATGGACTAATTATTCAAGTCCTTTTTGTTCAAAGTAGATTTGCGTATATCGATTTTTGAGCTTGTCAAATCAGCCGTGAGAGTGAAGTTCTTTTTTTTTTCTTTTTTTTGGCGGCATCTGGCATTTTCCTAATAATCAGTGTGTCATTCTCTTCTTTTGTTTTTTTGCCTCACGTAACACTACTTCGTATAAACATGTCCGCCAAATTATTATTTTTTAGAACAATATAAACAACAACATTAGATGATTTATATCCATTGGTTCGGCATTATACAGGTGGAGCTGAAGTTCATTGTGAAATCTTTAATCTATGACATAAGTCAGGCATATTACAGTTGCCCCCTCAGTAATCATTTATGCAGTTTACAGCTGTTTCTCTTAGGGACAACTACTGCTGTCCTTACGTCTCCAGGCCCTGCTGAGGTACAAGGCTAACATACTGTTTCTTCCTTTTCCTCTTGTGCTTCTCATATTCTTATGTAATCAGATTGGTTTGTTAAGCTAAATATTATATTATCAAAACATCCCCCATAGATCTTAGAAGGAGTATGGATATCTGCAGTTTTGCCTGCCTTTCTAGCATTCGAAGGGAACAGTGTGATCAATAGATCACTGAACCTGAACTATTGTCTTTAATGCTTCCATAAGTAATCTGTAATTGTATTCATTATGTATGTTCCATATATAGACACTACTTCTTCCATTGCTCCATCCCCATATAGCAGTACATGGATTATAAAGTTTGTTTTCCATCCATGAATAACAAATTACTGTTCTTTCAGGGTGCTTCAGATGAAGACTGGTATGTCAAATTGTCTTATGGGCCAAGATGGATCATATATATTATTGGATCAGGTTATTTTAATGGCCATGCATATCATTTCTATTCAACTGAAAAAGAAAATCCCCATCTTTACGTCAGCTGGCACTCCACACGCAGGTGTGATGGCTGTCCTACTCTTGTTAGCCTTGAGATTGTGTAATATGTTCCGACCTCCCGGCAGAGATGGATATGAAGCAGGAGAAATAGAATCTGAACGAACTCCGTTGCTTTCTCAAAAAGACGATGACAGCTCAAGCTGGGGTTCATCTTATGATTCCAATTCACATGAAGAGGAGGATCTGGAAAAGTGGCTTGCAGTAAATTGTATAGAAGGAAAATCAGTGGCAGAAGGGGAAAATCTGCGCCGTCTTTGTGTCATTTGCTTCGATGCCCCGAGGGACTGCTTCTTTCTTCCATGTGGCCACTGTGCTGCTTGTTTTACCTGTGGAACAAGGTACTTATAAACTGCCTTAGTTGTTCGTGATAGGAATCAGGAATTGATGGGTTTCATTTAAATTTCACTGTCATGACTTCAAACATTCCTGTACATATCTGAATGCAATTTCTTTGGAATTAGAGGAATATGATACGGAGTACATTTTTTACACTGCAGGATAGCTGAAGAGGTTGGCGCTTGCCCCATATGTCGTAGGAGCCTGAAGAAAGTGAGGAAGATATTTACAGTTTGAGCAGTATGAGCATTACCTGCAGACTCTCTCTGTCAACGTAAACCTTTTCTACGATCCACAGAATACATTTTTTTTCTGTTTCGTGGATTCAATTCATACAGCTTTTGTACAAAGAGATAGTTCCATGTAGGATTGTGTAAGAACATTGCTGGAAATAGTGATGATTTGACAATCAGATTAGCTCTTGCTGAATAGTCATGCATTGATCATCAGACATTATGCGACCTCTCCAATTAACGCAGCGTATAGCCCTGCATTTCCCCATGCATTAAAAATTAAATCAAGCGGTCTCTTATAGAACTGAATCGCTGGAACTTTCTGGCCAAATGTAAACTCAATCCAACGATCAGATAAAAGATTAAAGGGTTCTTATCAGATTATGTGTTCTTATTTTCTTCTTATTCGTGATTATATTTGCTTTGAGATTTCTTTTTTCTTTTTATCAGCAGCATTGATGGAACTTCGTGGGCTATTAGAAACTTGACTATGAATTTCGCACATTTGTATATAGTTGAGATTAAAATTATGTAAATTGCAATATTAGCATTCTCCATAAGGAATTATCAAAATGGATGAGGTTACATCAATTTTCGTAATGTTAACGCCAGCCGGTAACGATAGATAACGAATAAATTAAATAGTTAGAAAAATACTATTCACTTCAAATACTAATTAGAAATATAGAAAAATATTCACTTCAAATAGAAAAAACTAGAAAAAAATAATAATACAAAAGGAAAAAAAATAGAAAAAAACATAAACCCTAAGTTAAAAAAACCAAGAATTAAAAATAACTACAAAAAATATTTATTTTTTCAAAAAAAACATTCGCATCAGATACCGATAGCAAAATATAATTAAGTTTGTTATAAGTTAAAACTCTCAACAATCAAAAACACCATAATTCAAAAAAGACTCTCATAATACTTAGTTTTTATTCATTTAAGTATCGCTTGTTAAAAGACAATTACAACCTTTTATATAGAAAAACCTAATAACACAAAATAGAAAAAAAAAATAAAACTTTCAAACTGAGAAAAATATTTATCTACCCCCAAAAAAATTTCTTGATACCAACTGAGTCAGAATGTAAGGATATTCAAAAAAATCGGTTCATCTATAATATTTGCATTATTTAACATGATTTAATCCTTCAAAGTTAGATTATGTGGACAGTAATAATAGTGGATCAAAAACCTAATAAATAGATATCACAAGTCGGGTGATGAGTTAGTATTTTTGAAATTCGGTCAACCTGACCCAACCTATATACCTTTTACTCATTTTTCTTTTTATATTTGATAGTTTATGGAATGAGTATTTATTTTTATTTTATTTTATTTTATTTGAAAATGTTTTGACTCCAAAATTCTTATTAGATTACTTTAAAGTAACAAAAAAAAAAGGTTTGTCTTTTTTTCTAGAGGGGAGGAAGAAGGTAATTATAATTTAATGGCGGTGCAAGGTATGAAAACTAGATATAATATTAAAGGTGTCATAACACCTACAGTCCATGTTGTATGTCCATCTCTAAATACAGACATATGAAGATGAGTAATATAAGCCTAACCCATGTATATTTGTAATATCCATAAAAAAAATCTAGCCTAACTTGATATATCCAACCTACTAGAGTCTAAAAAAAACAAATGGGTCGGGTTTACAATTTGAAAAACATCAAAAGTTAAGTTATATAAAATTATAGGCTTAAACTTGTCTCAACTATATCCAAAAACACTCATATCGAGTTGAATGATAATATTAATGTTCGTCATAAGTTAAAACTCTTAAAGACCAAAAACATCATAATTACGAAGAGACTCCTAAACTATGTAATTTTATTCATCCTCATCTCACTTGTCAAAAGGTTATTACAATTCTTTGTGTATACTAGCTAGCTTGTTGGCCCGCACTACACTGCTATTCCAAGAAAAAAAATTAAGCGCAAATAAAAAATGTCTAGGCATTGGTAACGTGTATCCTAAAAAAAGTTTTAACCATGAATTGAACGATATTTTTATCTAATATTGAGATAAAAAAACATTTGATCTATCTAGGTTAACCTGTGAAATTCATTGGGATAATCTTGGAAAACAAATTTGTAAAGTTCAATCCTAAATCAACTCAACGTTAGATGACAAAATCAGTAAGAAACAAAATTTTATATAAAAAAAAAAACTTAAGTGAACTCGAGTCAACCAAGCAAACTCTCAACACAAGTCTTGCTAGTCATCAGACTCAATAAATTTTTTATCCCAGATATTATTTTTCATTTAATTATATGACAATAAAGAGCATGATAATTTTTTTGTATGAAGCATTTTTTAAAGTAAAAAAAAAACATGACAGGTACGTGAGGACTTAGACAACAAAACTAGATTATTGATAATAATTCGTGAAATTATATTCTTTTAGAATTGAATTAAATAAAAATATATATATTATCAATAACAAAGAATGAAATTATATTTTTATTTAAATTAAGAGATATAAAAAAGCATTAAACTAAAAAAAAAACAAATAATAGTCTAGATATTGCGAATTAACCCGTTAAGTCTATGATTCAGCTTATAAAATCAATCAACTCAATGATTCTTTTTATATCAATTTTGTTAACCTAAATATAAAAAATAAATAAAAATTAAAAGGAGCCCAAACATGTAGATCTAATGGCCAAATATGCCTGGTCATTAAAAAAAAAAACCCAACATTTCTCGGCATTAAAAAAACAGCCACGAGGGCTTTCCAGCTCAACCTGTATACTTGGCTGTCTGAAATATTTCTAATTTCTTGGTTGCCCACTCTATTTTTTTTAAAAAGTGTACAACATCCATTTTTCAGACTTTTCATGTAATGAAATCATTTTATTGCCTCCTAGCTCGCACCAAGGACTTTCTTTTATATATATATATATATGTGATTTCACATAATGTTTTCCTTCTTGTGCTGGATTATTGTTACTACGTCGTTTTAGCTTTTAAAAAACCTGTGTCCGCACAGAATCTCGTTACTCTCTTTACCCTCCCTCCTGTGTGTTAAAATTGTTAGGTCAGAGGAGTTGAGCGTCCTGGATGTTTTCCACTTGTTAGGGATGGGAAGATAAACATGTACGCAAGAGGATTGCATTTATTTTTTCCAATGCATTCCACGTTTAGGTGGAAATGGTTCAACCAATTCTTGAATTAAGAATGCACAGCGCACAGCTAAGGCTACTTTCTACATAATTCTGGCAGCCGAAAGTCACCGCATAAACCTTGACAAACCTACGTGCGGCATCAAAAAATCTAAAAAACAGTTTAAAAAATCAAAATTAAACTGAATCCAAAACAATCTCGCAGTTAGATCTTTCTCCTCAGGCAAGGAGAAGAAAAAAAAATACTTAGATGAAAGTCTACTCATGAAAAACATCGATTTCAATCATTTTTGTGGTCGAAATTACCATCAATGAATTTTTTTTTCTCTACACTGGAATTTAGCGATTATCTCTCTCTCCTCTTAAAAAAAATAAGTAAAAAATAAGATAAATAAACTTTGACACCAATTTTGAATTTCTAATAACTAAAGGGATCGATCACATGTAAATAAAAAATGATAGGGGATCAAAATAGTTTTTTTACATGAAATTCAAAATCACTATCTATTTTGTCTGCTCTTTTTACTTTAGATCTCTTTTTTTCAATCCAATACTCTCTTAGAAAAAATAATATGCAATTAAATGCTAATTTGAACTTAAAAGAGCTCACTTGTTCAGAAACAATTAAAGATCAAACTAAAAATTTAAAGAAAAAAAATTATATTATTTCAATCCATAGTAATATGTGAAAGAGTTAATAATGCATCTTCATCTATAAAAACACCACTCGGTTTAGTTTTTGTTTATATATATAATCCTAATAATATTGATTAGAGAAATAAAAAAATAGAAAAACAACTCCTTTCAAATAAGAAAACTAGAATAACCTAATAATACAAAAAAAACAATTATTAAATTGAAAAAATGATAACTAAAAAAATATTTATTTTTTCAAAAAAATCCTGATCAAATATAGTTATGAAAATTAAAAAATACATCTCTAAGTTTTCAAGTATAGATAGAAGTTACATAAAGATTTATAGAATGTAAAATTATTTTTTCATTAGAGAACTAGAATTGCATGTCTGGTAGAATTCCAACTAGTTATTCAACTCATGCTTTATTGTTGGTTGGATATTTTTTTTTTGATAAAAAAATATTAAATATGCAAGCTTTCCAACGTGTTTTTTACATAAAAAATCTCAAGTTTAAATCAAAAACTTTATACACACATTAAATAAATCAAAAATCATTTGAGTCTAGATGAAAAAAATTAACCACCAATGATAACTAAAAACAAAATTAAAAAAATTAAGAGATAGATGTAGATCAAGATATTTGATCTTGTAGCACGAGCAATTTACCGATCATGTTTAATGAATTTTTTAATTAAAATTAATTTTTTTATTCAATCAAGTGATGATAAAATAGACAAGCACATGAAATTTATTGAAAACAACTAAAAGAAAAAAAATCATATAAGATTATACATATTAGAAATATTATCCAAAAAAAATTATTGTTAAAAATAAATCTCATCTATATAAAACATAAAAAAAATATACAAATCAGAATAATATTTGTAAAAATTAAATATATACAAAATAATTAACAACTATTATTTAAAAATGTTAAACTATCAAAATAAAAAATCAAATAGAGTAGTATTAATTGAAATAAATATTAAAAAAAAAAGATATATTTTTTTGTTAAAAAAAATGCAAATAAAAAAAAAGTCAAGCGCTCTTACCAAACAAAAGTAGCTAACCCATTCAAAAAGTGCCGCATGCAGGCCTTCAATGGCAGGCCCACATGCATGGGCCTTATTTTTAAGAAAACCTAATGTTGTCAAAACTTATATTTTTTGGGGAAAAAAAAAAAGACAAGTCAGATAACACATAATCTGTATTTGTCCTGATTCTAACCATTATTGTGACCTAAAAATTAGACCTTCTAGTTTTTTTACATAAAAACTCAATTTTCAACCCTTTTTTTATCCAAAATATCTGGAAAACACCATAGATACCTTGATAAACCAATTAATGGCCTTAAGAAACGAAAAAACACATAAAAACTCAAAATCAACTCGAAATAAATAATCTTTTCGAGCTCAAATATGTTTTTAAGCAATTTTATAGTGAAAAAACACTTAAGTGGAACTCTCATCACCAAATAAAACTCATTGAAATCAAGATTAACTATATTGGTGATTGGAATCGATATCAACAATGATTTTCTCTCTATATTGCTGGAATGCGAGGACTCTCTCTCTTGTATCAAACTAGGAGCTTAAAAATAATAAAAATGAATTTTTGGAGTAAAATTGATTTTTTTCTGAAATTTTG
>Ga0325401_1001891_pt1 | contig 18137 bp, 27 predicted proteins | sample PopdelMetagenome_FD_205666 | JGI IMG/M metagenome (GOLD analysis project Ga0325401, IMG submission 205666) | Populus deltoides microbial communities from Bellville, Georgia, United States - Xylem-PdKOR-R2 | ecosystem: Host-associated > Plants > Phyllosphere > Stem > Wood/Secondary xylem | place... | reverse complement strand
CGCCTGTCGATGCCGCTCGAGAAGGTCCGCAAGGTGATGAAGATCGCCAAGGAGCCGATCTCCCTCGAAACGCCGATCGGCGACGAGGAGGACAGCCACCTGGGCGACTTCATCGAGGATAAGAACGCGGTGATCCCGGTCGACGCCGCGATCCAGGCCAATCTCAAGGAAACGGTCACCCGCGTCCTCGCCTCGCTGACCCCGCGCGAGGAGCGGGTGCTGCGGATGCGTTTCGGGATCGGCATGAACACCGACCATACCCTTGAAGAGGTCGGCCAGCAGTTCTCGGTAACCCGCGAGCGCATCCGCCAGATCGAGGCCAAGGCGCTTAGGAAGCTCAAGCACCCCAGCCGCAGCCGCAAGATGCGCAGCTTCCTCGACCAGTGACCCGTCAGGCCGGGAGCGGCAACGCTCCCGGCCCTTGCGGCACGCGGCGGCGGAATGGCAGCCGCCGTCCCTCGACGATCGACCGCCACGCCCATTCGACCGGCGCGATCCGGTAATGGCGAACCCACCAGTTGGCGAGCAGCAGCAACCCCGCGTTGATCGCGAACGCGGTCAGCATCAGCGCCGCCCAACCCTGCCGTCCGTACAGACCCAGCGCCTGGGGCGGATACAGCACCCACAGGCAGATCAGGGTCTGCATGATGTATATCGACAGCGCGGTCCGCCCCGCCGCCTCGAACGGGCGCAGCAGCCGCGCCCCCCGGACGCTGCCGAGCATCAGCTGCACCAGCGCGACATGCCCCAGGGTGGTCGCCACCCGCGCCACCTCGCCCAGGGACCAGATCAGCGACGGTGCATCGTCGAAGCGCATGTCGTCGAACGCCCCCAACGCGCGGCTGCCCAGCCCGACCGCATAGGCGCATAGAATCAGCCCCTTGTAGAAGCCGCGCGAGCGCCGCCCCTGGAGCACGCCCCATTTGTACAGCGCCGCCCCGATCAGCATGGTCCCCGCCGCCTCCCAGACGAAGATTAACTCCAACCCCTTGCCGACCATGCTGAGGATGCTCTGCCATGCCGATCCGGCCCAGGTCAGGAAGGTGCCGGTCCGCGCACGGTCCTCCGCGACGATGCGCGCATCGTTCTGCGCGTGACGCTTGGCCCGCTTGGCGCGACGCTCGGCATCCTGCTTGACAATCTTGCGGTCGGCCGCGGTCAGCGGCTGGCCGGCCGCCTGCCTGGCGCCGATCGCCGCCATCGCCGCGCGCTGGTGACCGGCGTCGTACAGCGCATATCCGCCCCCGCCCAGTTGCAGCACCGCCATCAGCAATCCGATGGCGAGCAGCCGGCCCGGCTTCAGCCGCCGGAAAAGGAACGCGACCATCGCGGCGATGCCGTAGGTATGGAGGATGTCCCCCGGCCACAGCAGGACGAAAAGGTGAACGATCCCGAACAGGAACAGCACGAAGTTGCGCCAGTAATAGCGCCGCATGCCGCTCCACCGCCCATCGCCTTCCGCGATCCTGTCGGTCAGGATCACCATACCCGCCCCGAACAGCATCTCCAGCATGCAGCGTGCGGTGCCGTTGGCGAACACCTCGCGCAGAAACCAGGCGATCTGGTCGGCGAGGGTCCAGCCCAGATGCCGGATCTCGCCCGAGAACAGCATCCACAACGATCCGCCCATGTCGTTGATGTTCATGAACAGGATACCCAGGATCGCGATCCCGCGCAGGACATCCAGGCTGACGATCCGCGGCGCACCATCCGGTTCGACGCTGGAAGACGTCTGAACGGCTACGGCATCACGCGTCAGGGCGGTGTCGATCATGGCGTATTCCCCAAGCAGAAGCCGGAGTGTAGCATATGAATACCACGCCGCCCAATTCAAAGAGCGGGGATCTCTCCGACACTTGCGGAAAGGCGCGGGTCTCAGGCGCGACCGGCGCGGGCCTGGCCGTCGCTGTCGGCGAGCGTCCAGGGCCGGGCGAAGCGCTGGACACGCGGCATGATAACGAACTGAAGTAGCGCAGTCAGCATCAGCGAGGAGAACAGCAACTGTACCGGCTGGGGCAGTCCGCCCGCCGCGGCGCGAACGCTCGTGCTCAGGACAAGCAGCACTGGGAAGACTGCGATCCAGGTCGCCAGGAACGTGCGCCATCGGTTCGCGGCGGACTCGCTCGGCACTACCAGATGCGTGACCCGGCCCTCGGCCATCTGGCGCCGTTCGAGCGGAAAGCGCTTCGCCTCCTCGTTGAGTCGGCCAAAGTCCGGAGAGTGGAACCACCGGTCCCGCTCTGCGGCGCCGGCGAACTGGTGGACGAGGTGGAACACCCCGCCCGCCTGTTCCAGCCTCAAGCTGGTGCGATGACCGGGTGCCGCGGCCGCGGACCCTTCCAACGCGTGCGCTCATTGCTGAAAGGCATCGACCAGTTTGGCCGGGACGATGCGGGTGACCACAAGGACTGCGGGCGGTACGGCGGAATCGCGATCGGTGGGCATGGACGCTCAACGTCGGACACGCAGAAAGGGGCGCGGAGCCGATGCTCCAGCGCCCCTTCGTTGCCCACACGGGCGGACGGATCACTCCGCGGCGACGGTGCCCTTGGCAGGGCGGGTGTCGCGACGCTCGGCGATCCGCGCCGACTTGCCGGTGCGGCCGCGCAGATAATAGAGCTTGGCACGGCGGACGGCACCCTTACGGACGACGTCGATCGAATCGATGTTGGGCGAGTAAAGCGGAAATACGCGCTCGACACCCTCGCCGAAGCTGATCTTGCGGACGGTGAAGTTCGATCCCATGCCCTTGTTCGAGCGGGCGATGCACACGCCTTCGTAGTTCTGGACGCGGGTACGGTCGCCCTCGACTACCTTGACGCCGACCTTGAGCGTGTCGCCCGGACGGAAATCGGGGATGGCGCGGTTCGCGGTCAGCTTGGCGATCTGCTCGGCTTCGAGCTGCTGGATCAGGTTCATCAGACGTCAGTCCTCTTGTCGCCGCGCGCCAGAGGGCGACCGACCCGGATCGCCCCCGTGGCGCTCCCAAAGGTCCGGCCGCCTTAGCCGTGTGTCCTCGACCGACCGGGCATGACGCCAGGCGGCGATCCTCGCATGATCCCCCGATCGCAGCACTTCGGGGATCGTGCGCCCTTCCCATTCGACAGGTCGGGTATAGTGCGGGTATTCGAGCAGCCCCGTCTCGAAGCTCTCGTCCTCCCCGCTGGAGGCCGTGCCCATTACGCCAGGAAGCAGCCGGACGCAAGCATCGAGCAGCACCAGTGCCCCGATCTCGCCGCCAGACAGCACGTAATCACCGATCGACACCTGCTCGACCGCGCGCGCCTCCAGCACGCGTTCGTCGAACCCTTCGAATCGGCCGCACAGGACGGTCACTCCCGTGCCATGCGCGAGGTCGCGGACGCGCGCCTGGCTCAGCGGGCGGCCACGCGGCGTCATGGCCAGCACCGGCCGCGCATCCGCGACACTGTCGAGCGCGGCGGCGAGCACGTCCGGGCGCAGCACCATCCCCGCTCCGCCGCCCGCCGGGGTGTCGTCGACCGAGCGGTGCCGGTCGGTCGCAAAATCGCGGATCTGGACGGCATGGCACCGCCAGCGTTCCTCGCGCAAAGCCCGCCCGGCGAGCGACACCCCGAGCGGGCCCGGAAACATCTCGGGATACAGGGTCAGCACGGTCGCGCGCCACGTCATGCCGCATGATCCCGGATCAGCGCGCCGACCCAGGCCAACCCCTCGTCGTTGGCGGGGGCGACAGCCTCCTGCCACTGGCCGTGCGCGTTCATTCGGCCAGGGGCGGGCCAGAAGCGGTCGTGGCGGCGATAGCTCATCCGCGCCGCCTCCAGCCAGGAGGGTACCGTCCAGAGCGAGCAGCGCGCGTCGGGGGCGGTCAGCCGCGCCCCGCGCGCGAACACCCCTGACCCCGGCAAGTCCGCCGCTCCTGGCAGGTCGAGGCTGTCCGCGGCGCAGTAGATCGCGTTGGAGGCGGGCCACCCGGTGCAGGCATGGGGATGTCCGGCCAGCCAGGGCCGCTCCGCAACCGCTGCCGGCGTCAGCGTCTCGCCCGCCAGCACCTCGCCAATGCGGAGCCAGCCGAACAGCGCGTGGTGCGCGGTGCCGGTCCAGCGCCACCCGTCGGCGCCACGCTCGACCGCGCGGAACTGCCCGAAGAACAGGAACAGGTCACCCGGCCCGACACCCTGGTTTCGCAGGTGGCCCTGCGCCGCGCCGACCTGTCCGAATGCACCGCGCCAGTCGGCGGGCCGCTCCGCCAGCGCGGTCGGGTCGATGTCGGGATCGAGGTGGCACAGGCCGTCGCCGACCCTGCCCAGCGTCGCTGCCAGGGTCGCGCGTTCGCCTGCCAGGTCGTGATAGGGGCGCCCGCCCGGATAGCGGCCGGCGGGAATCGGCAAGGACAGCGGGCGCCCTTCGACCAGGGGGCTGGGGCAGCCGCCCGCAGCGGTGTCGAAACCCTTGCGGCTGAACACGATGCGGCGGACCGGCGGCAGCGGAGAGGGAGGCAGCGGGGTCGCCATGGCGAGCGCTATCGCCGCTGAAGGGGCCGCGGGCAAGCGTGCGAAAGTGGGGGAACGGTGGTGCGGTGGGCGGTGCCCGGTCTGGGCCGCTGCCCCGAAAGGGTGCCAAAAGGGCGTGACGTCGAGGGGGTTTTGCGGGCATCGGCGCGCGTGCGGAACGATCGCGTCGCGGCTGCGCTTCAACCTGCGATGGACGATTGCATCATTATCGGCGCGGGGCCGGCGGGGCTGACCGCCGCCATCTATCTGGCGCGGTTCCACCTGCGCATCCGGCTGATCGATTCGGGCGACAGCCGCGCGTCGTGGATCCCGCGCACCAACAACCATGCCGGCTATCCCGACGGCATTCCCGGCCCCGAACTGCTGACGCTGATGCTGCGCCAGGCCGAACGGTTCGGCGCGGTCCGCGAGGCCGGGGCGGCCGCGCGGGTCGAGCGCAACGGCGACGACTTCGCCGTCGAGCTGGCGGACGGACGCCGGCTGGGCGGGCGCACGGTGCTGCTCGCGACGGGGGTGGTCAACAACCGCCCGTCGATCCCCGAGCCGCTCCACCGCGACGCACTGGGGGCCGGGCTGATCCGTTATTGCCCGATCTGCGACGGGTATGAGGTGACCGACAAGCGGGTGGGCGTGATCGGCACCGATTCGCACGGGATGAAGGAAGCGCTGTTCCTGCGGTCCTACACGCGCGACGTGACGCTGGTATCGCCCGACGAGAGCCACCGGCTGGACGAGTCCTGCGTCCGCGCGCTGGACGCGGCCGGGATCGCGCGACTGGACGGGCCATGCGGCGGCTGGGCGGTCGAGGACGGACGCTTCGCCTTCGACACCGCCGGTGGGCGGGTGGCGTTCGACAGCGTCTATCCGGCGATGGGGTCGCGCATTCGTTCCGAACTGGCGGTGGCGGCGGGCGCCAACGCCACCGACGAGGGCTGCCTGGAGGTCGACGACCATCAGCGCACGAGCATCTCCGGGCTGTTCGCGGCGGGCGACGTGGTCAAGGGACTGGACCAGATCAGCCACGCGATGGGCGAGGCCGGGGTGGCGGCGACCGCGATCCGCAACCTGCTCCACGAACGCCGCCCGTTGCGGCGCTGAGGCGACCGAGGGTCGGGGTGGGCGCGACCGGGGTTGTTCTGCGCCGTGTGCGATCGGGGCGTGCCGGACGGGGTTGGGGGCGTGGCGTTCGACTACGCTCAGGCTGAACGGTTGTGGCATCGAGAGGGTGGATGCGGGCGGTCGGATGCGGTCTGGCGCGGGGCGTCGGTTCGGACGTGGCCTTCGACTGCGCTCAGGCCGAACGGTTGGGGGTTGAGGGAGCGGATGCCTCTGATGGGGCGGTCGGATGCGGTCTGACACGGGGCGGCGGTTCGGGCGTGGCCTTCGACTGCGCTCAGGCCGAACGGTTGAGGGAGTAGTGGCGGCGGGGGTGTGGCGCGGGTGGCGGAGCGCGCGTCGAGGCGGGCTGGCAGGGCTGCCCGTTCACTCGGTGAAGGCGGGATCGACCAGCAGGCGTTCGGGCGACCATTCGGGGACCGCTTCGGGGCGCATCGGGACCATGAAGCGTTTGCCGTCGGGCCGTTCGATCTCGATCACGTCGCCCGCCCCGAAGTTCTCGACCAGGACCACCGTGCCGATCGCGGTGCCGTCGGGGGTGTGGACCGGCAGGCCGATCAGGTCGGAATGATAGTATTCGCCCTCCTCGAGCGGGGGCAGTTCGGCGCGCGGCACGGACAGGTAGGTGCCGCGCAGCGCCTCGGCCGCGCTGCGGTCCGCGACCTCGGCGAAGCGCGCGACGGTGCCGGCGCGCAGCGAGCGGAGGGTCAGCGCGCCGTCGTTGAAGCGGGTGAAGCGGTCCAGATTGTCGCTGAACGGCTTCAGCTTCACCTCGCCGCCGACACCGTGCGCGCCGGTGACGACGGCGAGCACGACCTCATCCGCCCGCGATGCCGGGGCTGATCTCGGCGTCCTCGGGGGAGCCGGGGCCGGGGGGCGGGGTGCCGTCGCCGCCCTCGGCGGGCGTCTGGGCCGACCGGCCTTCGTTGGTGGCGTCTTCATTGTCATCGGCGGCGGTGCGCGGATCGGGTTCGGCGGTCATGCGGCGCTCCTCATGGATATGAGGAAGCGCAACGCACGACCGCCGACCGGGTGCCTTACTGCGCGGCGGTCGCGTCGGCGGCCTCGTCGCCCCCGGCGTCGGGGGTGGCCGCCGCGGACGCCTCGGCCTCCGCTTGCGCCTTCAGCTTCTCGGCACGCTCCTCGGCGCGCTCGGTCGCCTTTTCGCCGGGCTTGCCCTTGGTCGGATTGCTGCGAGCGGCACGCTCGCGGACACCGGCGGCGTCGAGGAAGCGGGCGACGCGGTCGGTCGGCTGAGCGCCGTTGCCCAGCCAGTGGCGCGCGCGATCGGCGTCGAGCTGGATCCGCTCGGGCGCATCCTTGGCGAGCAGCGGGTTGTAGTTGCCGATCTTCTCGATGAACTTGCCGTCACGCGGCGACCGCGCGTCGGCGACGACGATGCGGTAATAGGGACGCTTCTTGGAGCCGCCACGCGACAGACGGATGCTGAGTGCCATGTTCCGGTTATTCCTTCTTCTGATCGTCACCCCGGCGAAGGCCGGGGTCGTTTGGAGGTGGTCCCTGCCCTCGCACCGATCGCAGCCTGCGCTGGGATGACGGAGTGGCGGGGTGGGTGGTCACTTCTTTTTCATGAGATTCTCGAAACCGGGGGGCAGCTTGGGCATTCCGCCCATCCCGCCACCAAGCCCCGGAAGGCCGGGGACGCCCCCGGCCTTTTGCATCGCCTCGCCCATGTCGGGGCCGCCGATCGCGTTGCCGATGCCGCCCAGGCCGCCGCCAGGGCCGCCCTTGCCCAGCATCGCCATCATCCCCTTGATGCCGCCCATCTTCTTGATGCGCTTCATCGCGGTGGCCATCTCCTGGTGCATCTTGAGGAGCTTGTTGACCTCCTGCACCGTACGGCCCGCGCCCTTGGCGATGCGGATCTTGCGCTTGGCGTTGATGAGTTCGGGCTTGGCGCGCTCCTTGAGCGTCATCGAGCCGATGATCGCGTCCATGTGGACGAGCATCCGGTCGCCGCCCGCATCCTGCAACGCGCCCTGCGCCTTCTTCATGCCGGGCATCATGCCCGCCAGCGCGCCGATCCCGCCCATCCGGCGCATCTGGCCGAACTGGGCGCGCAGGTCGTTCATGTCGAACTGACCCTTGGCCATCTTCTGGGCCATGCGCTCGGCGTCTTCGGCCTGGATCGACTCGGCGGCGCGCTCGACCAGCGAGACCACGTCGCCCATGCCCAGGATGCGGCCCGCGACGCGCTCGGGATGGAACGCCTCCAGCGCGTCCATCTTCTCGCCGGTGCCGGCGAACTTGATCGGCTTGCCGGTGACGCTGCGCATCGACAGCGCCGCGCCGCCGCGCGCATCGCCGTCCATGCGGGTGAGCACGACGCCGGTCAGCGGCACCTGTTCGGAAAAGGAGGTCGCGACGTTGACCGCGTCCTGCCCGGTCAGGCTGTCGACCACCAGCAGGATTTCCTGCGGCGTGGCGATGTCGGCCACCGCCTTCATCTCGTCCATCAGCGCCTGGTCGACATGGAGGCGCCCGGCGGTGTCGAGCATCAGCACGTCGAAGCCCTGGAGCTTCGCCGCCTGCATCGCGCGGCGCGCGATCTCGACCGGGGGCTGCCCGGCGATGATCGGCAGCGTCTGGACCTCGACCTGGGTGCCCAGCGTCGCCAGCTGCTCCTGCGCATTGGGGCGGTTGACGTCGAGCGACGCCATCAGCACCTTCTTGCGCTCGCGCCCCGCCAGCGAACCCTGGGAAAGCCGCCGGGCGATCTTGGCGGTGGTGGTGGTCTTGCCCGAGCCCTGGAGCCCGACCATCATCACCACCGCGGGCGGGGTGACGTCGAGCGCCAGCGTGCTTTCGTCCGCGCCCAGCATCGCGACCAGCGCGTCGTGGACGATCTTGACCACCTGCTGCCCGGGCGTGACCGAGCGCAGGACGTTCTGGCCGATCGCCTGTTCGGTGATGTCGTCGACGAACCGGCGCGCGACCGGCAGCGCCACGTCCGCCTCGAGCAGCGCGACGCGGACCTCGCGCATCGCGGTGCGGACGTCCGCCTCCGTCAGCGCGCCGCGCCCGCGCAGGCGGTCGAAGACGCCGCCAAGCCGGTCGCTCAGACTTTCGAACATGCGCTCAGCCTCCACCATGCCCCGAACGCAGAATGCGCCGGCGGACGAAACCTCGTCAGCCGGCGTGCGCCCAAGGGCGCTCCATTGCGCGTTCGATGACGAACGTGGCCGCGCCTATACAGTGATCACCGCGGATATGCAATCACCAGCTGCCGCCGTGCGCCTCGAGCCAGGCCCGTTCGTCCGCGGTGGTGGTCCGCCCCAGCGCGGCGTTGCGGCCGGGAAAGCGCCCGAACGCCATGATAGCGTCGCGATGCGCCACCGCGAACGCCAGGTTCTCCGCCAGCCCGAGCCGTTCGTACAGCCCGACGCTCAACGCCTGGAGCCCGCGATGCTCCGCGTGCATCAGCGGCAGGTACAGGAACACGCGGCGTTCGGGCGGATAGCGGTCGTCCCATCCCCTGCCGATCGCATGCAGCGTCAGCCATTGCGCGAGGTCGTCGCCCGCGAACGCCCTCGCGCTGCCGCGGTGGATGTTGCGCCCGAACTGGTCGATCGCGACCACCGCGCCCAGCAGCGTGTCGGGATCGGTCCAGCAATGCGTCGCATCGGTCGCGACCAGCGCCTCGACCAACCCGCCGAAGCGTTGCGCGATCTTCGCGTCGAGCGCCTCGTCCTTGGCAAATTGCTGCTCCTTGGTGAGCGCGAACCAGAAGGCCAGCACCGCTGCCGCCTCGACTTGCACCCCGTCCGGTCCTAGATCGTCGGCCATGTCGTCCCTTCCCGCCCCCGAGATCGTCTCGACGGGCTGCGCTCCCGAGATCGTCTCGCTGGGCTGCCGCCTCAACATCGCCGAAAGCGAGACGATCCGCGCCCTGCTCGGCGGGCAGGACGTCGCCGTGGTCAACAGCTGTGCGGTGACCACGGAGGCCGCGAAGCAGAGCCGGGCGGCGGTGCGACGGCTGTTGCGCGCGGTGCCGGGGCGGACCGTCGTCGCGACCGGATGCGCGGCGACGATCGATCCGGCCGCGTTCGAGGCGCTGGGCGCGCGGGTGGTGGCGAACCCGGCCAAGCTTGTCCCCGCCAGCTGGGGCGCCCCCCGCCCTGCCCGCCCGGTGTTCGCCGGCCATGCCCGCGCTCCGGTGGCGGTGCAGGACGGGTGCGATCATGCGTGCACCTTCTGCATCATTCCCGCCGGGCGCGGACAAGCGCGGTCGATCCCGGCATCGGCGGTGGCGGACGAGGTCGCGCGACTGGTCGATGCGGGCCATGCCGAGGTGGTGCTGACCGGGGTGGACCTGACCAGCTGGGGCGGCGACCTCGACGGGGCGCCGGGGCTGGGCGTGCTGGTGGAGCGGGTGTTGCGCGCGGTGCCGGCGCTGGCGCGGCTACGACTGTCGTCGCTGGACGGGATCGAGATCGACGACTGGTTGTTCGCGCTGGTCACCGGCGAGCCGCGGGTGATGCCACACCTGCACCTGTCGCTCCAGGCGGGGAACGACCTGATCCTGAAGCGGATGAAGCGGCGCCATTCGCGTGCGCAGGCGGTGGCGCTGGCCGAGCGGGTGCACGCCGCGCGCGCAGAGGTCGCGATCGGGGCGGACCTGATCGCGGGCTTTCCGACCGAGAGCGAGGCGATGTTCGCGGACACGCTGGCGCTGGTCGCGGACGCGCGGATCGTCCACGGGCATGTCTTTCCCTACTCGCCGCGCCCCGGCACCCCGGCGGCGCGGATGCCGCAGGTCGACCCGGCCGTCGTGCGCGAGCGGGCGGCACGGCTGCGCGCGGCGGCGGCGGCGGCGCGGGCGCGGTGGCTTGCCGGGCTGGTCGGGACGCGCCAGTCGGTGCTGGTCGAGCGGCCGGGCGAGCGCGGCCATGCGGCCAATTTCGCCGGGGTGCGGCTCGCGTCGCCCGCCGAGCCCGGCACCATCGTATCCGTCCATGTCGCGGGCGCGACCGACGACCATCTGATCGGACAACCGGAATGAGCACCATCCCCACCTGGCACGAGCGGCTGCTCGGCGGGTTCCGCAAGACCTCCGACCGGCTGGTCGGCAACCTGGCCGGCCTTGGCGGCGCGCGGCTCGACGAGGCGACGCTGGACGAGATCGAGGAAGCGCTGATCGCGTCGGACCTCGGCCCCGAGACCGCGACCCGCATCCGCGCGCGGCTGGCCGAAGGGACGTTCGAGCGCAACATGGAGGAGCTCGGCATCCGGCTGGTCGTCGCCGAGGAGGTCGAGCGCGCGCTCGACCCCGTCGCCCGGCCGCTGGCGATCGAGGCGTTCCCGCGGCCGCAGGTGATCCTGGTGATCGGGGTCAACGGATCGGGCAAGACCACCACCATCGCCAAGCTGGCGCACCTGCTGGTCGAGCAGGATTATGGCGTTATGCTGGCGGCGGGCGACACCTTTCGCGCCGCCGCGATCGGGCAGCTCAGGACCTGGGCCGACCGGGTGGGCGTGCCGATCGTCACCGGCAAGGAGGGCGGCGACGCGGCAGGAATCGTGTTCGAGGCGGTGAAGCAGGCGACCGCGACCGGGATCGACGTGCTGATCGTCGACACCGCCGGGCGCCTCCAGAACAAGCGCGAGCTGATGGACGAGCTGTCCAAGATCAAGCGGGTGCTGGGGCGGCTCAACCCGGCGAGCCCGCACGACGTGGTGCTGGTGCTCGACGCCACCACCGGCCAGAATGCGCTGAACCAGATCGAGGTGTTCAAGGAAATGGCCGGCGTCACGGGGCTGGTGATGACCAAGCTCGACGGCACCGCGCGCGGGGGCGTGCTGGTCGCCGCGGCGGAACGCTACGGCCTGCCGATCCATGCGATCGGGGTGGGCGAAGGGATGACGGACCTGCGCCCGTTCGACGCGCAGGAGGTGAGCCGGATCATCGCCGGGGTGGAAGGGGTGCGCAAGTGAGCATCGGGCGCGACATCCACGACAACGCCGCCGCCGGAACCGCCGAACTACGCGCCGGTACGCCGGGGATCAGGGTCGCGGTCGACTATGCGCCGCTGCTGGTCTTCTTTGCGGTCAACTTCCTGGCGCCGGCCGAGCCGATGATGCGGCTGGTCGCGAGGTTCAGCGGCTTCCTGTCGGACACCGACCGGATCGGGGCGCTGGTGATCGCACGGGTGATCTGCGCCACCGCCGCCTTCGTGATCGCCACGGTGGTCGCGATCACCGTGTCGCGGGTGAAGCTGGGCCGCGTGTCGCCGATGCTGTGGATCTCGGGGGCGCTGGTGGTGGTGTTCGGGGGGCTGACCATCTGGTTCCATGACCCGCGCTTCATCCAGATGAAGCCGACCATCGTCTACCTGACCTTTGCGGCGGTGCTGGCGTTCGGGCTGTTCACCGGGCGGCCGCTGCTGGAAGGGCTGCTGGGCACCGCCTATCCGGGGCTGACCGCGGCCGGGTGGCGCAAGCTGACGCGCAACTGGGCGCTGTTCTTCGCGGGCATGGCGATGCTCAACGAGGCGGTGTGGCGAACGCAGGGCTGGGATTTCTGGGTGGGGTTCAAGCTGTGGGGGGCGATCCCGCTGACGATCGCCTTTGCGCTTGCCAACATGCCGATGCTGATGCGGCACGGGTTGCAACTGGCCGATGGCGCCGCGGCCAAGGCACCGCCGCCGGAGTGAAGGTCGCCGACCGTCGTCCCGGCACGCACCGGGACGACGGTCGGGACGATGGTCAGCCCGCCACCGCCGCGTAGCGCTGGCCCACCGTGTCCCAGTCGACCACGTCCCACCACGCCTTGAGGTAGCCGGGGCGATCGTTCTTGTAGGTCAGATAATAGGCGTGTTCCCACACGTCGTTGCCGAGCAGCGGCGTGCCGCGGTCCTCGACCACGTCCATCAGCGGATTGTCCTGATTGGGCGTCGACGTCACCTTGAGCGTCCCGCCCGCATCGGCGATCAGCCATGCCCAGCCCGAGCCGAACTGGCCCGCACCCTTGGTGTTGAACTGCTCCTTGAGCTGTTCGAGCCCGCCGAAATCGCGCTCGATCGCCTCGGCGAGCTTACCCGACGGCTGTCCGCCGCCCTTCTTCATGCTCTTCCAGAAGAAGTCGTGATTCCAGTACCCGCCGCCATTGTTGCGGACCAGCGGCGGCTGACCCGAGATCGCGCCCAGGATGTCCTCGATCGTCTTGCCCTGAAGGCTCGCGTCCTTCTCGACGCCCTCGTTGAGCTTGTCGGTGTACGCCTTGTGATGCTTGTCGTGGTGGAATGTCATCGTCTCGCGGCTGATGACCGGCTCCAGCGCGTCATAGTCGTACGGCAGCGGCGGCAGTTCGAAGGCCATGTCGTCTCTCCGATTGGGTTCGAGCGGGTAACGCCCCGCCGCCGCGAACGCTCCCGACCCGTTACGCAACCGTTCCGATCAGGTCGTGGCGACGCAGCGCATGGCGCAGCTGGTCGTAGGACAGGCCGAGCGCGTCGGCGGTGGTGCGCTGGTTGAAGCGGTTGTCGGCCAGCGCGCGGGCGAGCAGCTCGCGCTCGAAGCGGGCGACGCGGCTCTTGAAATCGGACGGCCCGACCTCGCACGCCGCGACCTCGTCGCCACCCGACGCGGGCGCCGGCGGCGACGCCGAGTCCAGGGAGGGCGGCGCGGCGCTGGCGGCGGGCGCCTGTCCCTGGGGACGGTAGGGAGAGGCGAAGGGGTCGATCTCGATCCGGTCGACCGGGCCGCCCGCTTCCCACCGGTACACCGCGCGTTCCACCACGTTGCGCAATTCGCGGACGTTGCCGGGCCAGCGATGACTGGCGAGCTGGTCGAGCGCCTGCGGGCCGAAGCCGAGCCAGCGTTCCCAGCCGATCTCCGCCGCCATCCGCCGGCCGAAATGGTCGGCGAGCACGGTGATGTCGCCCGCCCGCGCGCGCAGCGGCGGCAGCGTCACCACCTCGAACGACAGCCGGTCGAGCAGGTCGGCGCGGAACTGGTGGCGGTCGACCTTGTCGGGCAGGTGTTCGTTGGTGGCGGCAACGATGCGGACGTCGACCCGCAGCGGGCGTGACGCACCGATGCGGGTGATCTCGCCATATTCGACTGCGCGCAACAGCCGGTCCTGCGCGGCCATCGACAGCGTGCCGAGCTCGTCGAGGAACAGCGTGCCGCCGTCCGCCTCCTCGAACCGGCCGGCGCGCATCTTGGTGGCGCCGGTGAAGGCCCCCGCCTCGTGCCCGAACAGCTCCGCCTCGATCAGCGTTTCGGGCAAAGCGGCGCAGTTCATCACCACCAGCGGCTGGTCCCAGCGGGTCGACAGGCGATGGAGGCGTTCGGCGACCAGCTCCTTGCCGGTGCCCCGCTCGCCGATCACCAGCACCGGCCGGTCGAGTGCGGCCGCGCGGCTGGCGCGTTCCAGGGCGTCGAGAAACGCCCCGGACTGCCCGATGACCTGTGACGCACGCTCCATCCCCGAGGAATGGCGGAAAATCCCAACGCTTGGCAAGTCCTTCACGCCATTCGTCATCCCGGCGCAGGTCGGGGCCGCTGGCGCGTGAAGTCCAACCCCTTGAGCGAGCCCGACTTTCGTCGGGACGACGCGCCGCGAAAGCAATTGGCACGGCTTCTGCAAAGCTTTGTGCATCCCGCCACGACGGCGGTCGACAAGGTTCAAAAGGAGGCAATCATGGCCAATCTTTCCAGCAAGCTCGCCGCCCTCGCCCTCACCGTGGTGATGAGCGCCACCTGTATCCTGGGTGCGGTCGGTCCCGCCACCGCGGGTGCCGCTTCGGCAGTCGCCAGCAGCGCGCGTTTGATGGCATAAGGGGGTGAACGCCGTCAGCGTCATTCAGGAGTATTCGATGGGCATCTTCTCCCGAACCCGCGACATCGTCGCCGCGAACTTCGCCGACCTGCTCGACAAGGCGGACGACCCGGCGAAGATGATCCGCATGATCATCCTGGAGATGGAGGAAACGCTGGTCGAGGTTCGCGCCTCGGCCGCGCGCACCATCGCCGACCAGAAGGAGATGCGCCGCCACGTCATGAAGCTCGAAGGGCTCCAGGCGGGGTGGACCGAAAAGGCGGAACTGGCGCTGAGCAAGGATCGCGAGGACCTCGCCAAGGCGGCGCTGGGCGAGCGGCAGAAGGCGGCGGACATGGCCGACCAGCTGAAGGCGGAGATCGAGGTGCTCGACGATGCGCTGCGCGCGTCGGAGGAGGACATCGCCAAGCTCCAGAACCGGCTGCGCGAGGCGCGGTCGAAGCAGGCCAACGTCCAGACCCGGCTGGAAAGCGCCAACAACCGCTACCGCCTGCGCGAGATGTATGCCGGCGCCAAGACCCAGGACGCGCTGTCCCGCTTTGACGAGCTGGAACGCCGCGCCGACGAGGCGGAGGGCCGCGCGGAGGCGATGGGGCTGGGCGTGGTCCGGTCGCTGGACGACGAGATCAACGAGCTGCGCCAGTCGGACCGGGTGGACGAGGAACTGGCCGCGCTGAAGCGCCGGCTGGGCAAGGGCGGGGAGAACTGAGATGCCCTTCGGAGCCGTTGTCTCCATCGTTGCGCTGTTCATCGGCCTGCCCTGGCTGATCCTCCACTACATGACCAAGTGGAAGCAGGCGCCCAAGATGACCGACGAGGACGAACGCATGCTGGACGAGATGTACAATCTCGCCCGCCGGCTGGAGGACCGCGTGGCCACCGTCGAGCGGATCGTCGCCGCCGACAGTCCCGATTTCAACCGGCTGTCGGGTGCGGAATACCGCGCCAGCCTGGACAAGCCGCGCGACAGCTATCGCCCCCGTCTCGAAGATCGCGAGCCGGACCACCGCAACGCAGGAAGGAACTGAGATGGCCGCCCGTACCAAGTTCTACCTCGATAAGGAGGACGCCAAGTGGAAGGGCGTGTGCGCCGGCATCGCCGATTTCACGGGCGTCGAGACCCTGTGGGTCCGCCTGGGCGTCGCCGGGCTCACCATGGTCGCCCAGCAATGGTGGATCATCGCCGCCTATGTCATTATTGCCTGGGTGGCGCAGGACAAGCCGATCGGGCTGTATCAGGATCGCGAGGACGCCAAGTTCTGGCAGGGGGTGCGCAGCAATCCCAAGCGGTCCACCAGCGAGGTGCGCTCCAAGTTCCGCGAACTCGACCGCCGGCTCGCCGACATCGAGCTCCACTATACCAGCCGCAACCAGCGGCTTGCCGACGAGATCGACAGCCTGCGCTGAGCCGCGGCGGTCCAACAGGGGAAATACCGACATGTCCGTGGGAGAACTGATCCCGGTCGTCGCCATCGCATCGGGGTCGATCGGCTGGATCGCCACGACCTGGATCCGGGCGCGGCACGGCTATCCGATCACCGACGACTGGGGCAACAAGGTCGCCAAGGGCGACCTGGACGACGCCCGCCGGGTCGAGCTGCTGACCGGCGAGAACGAGAAGCTGACCGGGCAGGTCGGCCGGCTGGAGGAGCGGATCGCGGTGCTCGAACGCATCGCCACCGACCCGGCCGAACGCACCGCCCGCGCCATCGACGCGCTGCGCTGAAGGAGGACGCCCGTGAACGAGCTTCTGACCAATGTCGGCTTCACCATCTTCATGCTCGCGTTCGTGGTCGTCGGGCTGCCCGTGATCCTGGGCATCGGGTCCGAGATGTGGAAGCGCTGGCTGACCCACAAGGAACGCATGGCCGAGGCGATGAACGCGCAGGCCGCGGAGAAGGCGGCGCAGTACGCCGCCCATAACGAGCGGCTGGAAGCGCGGGTGCAGGTGCTGGAGCGGATCGTCACCGACCGCGGCGCCGACCTGTCCGACCGGATCGAACTGCTGCGCGACAGCCGCGCGGCGCACTGACAAGGAACACGAGACGATGCCCTGGTCCGTTGCCTTCATGGTGGTGATGATCGTGCTCATCACCGCCATCGCCAAGACCGCCCGCTCCCGCCACCAGGCCTTTGGCGAGCGCGGTGCGGGCACGATCTCCGCCGACCAGATGCGCGCCGAGCAGGAGATCCGCCAGCTCAAGGAGCGGATCGCGGTGCTCGAACGCGTCGTTACCGACAATCATGGCAGCATCGACCTCGATCGGCAGATCGAGCGGCTGCGCGACCGCTGACAGGAGGGCGGATCATGACCGACCAGACGATGTACGTGACGATGGCGCTGTCGGGGCTGGGCAGCGTGGGCGTGGTCGCCGCGGCCGGGCTGGCGGGCTGGCGCGGATGGCTCCAGCTCAAGCGGTCGGAGCTCGACCATCGCCAGCCCGGCGGCGGCGCAGTGCCGGCCGCGGGCGCGCGGATCGAGATCGCCGACCTCAAGGAACGCATCCGCAAGCTGGAAGCGATCGCGGCGGGCGTCGACCTGTGACCATGCCCCCCGCCGCCCGGCTTCGCGGTCGACCGACCGCCCGGATGCCGGGCTTGCTTGCGGGCAAGGGCGGCGGTCCCTATCGGCTTGGATCATGGCCTCAACGCTCGCAGACCTGCACGACGAATATGCGTTCCTCGATCCCGACGACCGCTATCGCCTCCTGATCGATCTGGGCCGCGGGCTAGAGCCGATGCCGGCCGCGCTCAAGACCGATGCCACCTTGGTCCGCGGCTGTTCGGCGTCGGTCTGGGTCTATCCGACCGAAGGCGCGAACGGGACGCTGCATTTCCTGGCCGATTCGAACGCGGCGATCACCAAGGGGATCATCGCGCTGGTGCTCGCGACGGTACAGGACGGGACCCCCGCGGCGATCGCGGGAACGGACATCAACGGCGCGCTGGCCCCCTTTGACCTCAAGACGCAGCTCAGCTCCAACCGGACGCAGGGCATACCCAACATGATCGCGCTGATCCGGGAAACGGCCGCGCGCTACGCCTGAAGGCGACGCGCGCCGGAGCCGCCGTTAACCGCCGGGTCGCACTTGCGGGCGCATGACGCGCGCATGGTCACCGCCAAACAGGTCGAACTCGTCCAGGACAGCTTCGCGCTGGTGCTGCCGATCACCGCGCACGCCGCGACCGGCTTCTATGCGCGCCTGTTCGCGCTCGCGCCCGAGACGCGGGCGCTGTTCCGCCAAGACATGGACGAACAGGGGCGCAAGCTGTTCCAGACGCTGGCGGCGGTGGTCGATTCGCTCCACCAGGTCGATCGCATCCTGCCCGTCGCGCACGCGCTGGCGATCCGGCATGTCGGCTATGGCGTGCGCGAGGACCATTATGCGACGGTCGGCACCGCGCTGGTCGGGACGTTGCGCGACGCGCTGGGCCACCGGTTCGATCCGGATACGGAGGCGGCGTGGGTCGCGGCCTACGCGCTGTTGGCGGAGCACATGGTGGCGGCGGCGCGGACGGCCGGGCACCGGGCGGCATGATCGCGGAGGCCGTGTCGCTGTTCGGGCCGGCCGCCGCGCGCGACGCGCTGGGACGCGAGGCCGAGACGCAGGTCGCCTGCGCCGCGGTCATGATGCGCCGCGCCCGCATGCTGGTGGCCGCCGACCGGCACGAATGCCTGGCGCTGCTCACCGCCCGGCGGGTGACGCTTGCGGGGCATCTGCAAC
>Ga0325401_1001889_pt1 | contig 18154 bp, 9 predicted proteins | sample PopdelMetagenome_FD_205666 | JGI IMG/M metagenome (GOLD analysis project Ga0325401, IMG submission 205666) | Populus deltoides microbial communities from Bellville, Georgia, United States - Xylem-PdKOR-R2 | ecosystem: Host-associated > Plants > Phyllosphere > Stem > Wood/Secondary xylem | place... | reverse complement strand
GTGTTATCTGCTTAATCATTGTTTTAAAGTAATGACAGGAACACTAAATATTTTTATTGACTTTTTTTCCTGAAAATTTATGACAGGTGCATACAATTCAAAGACAATAAATAGCATTGCTAAAATTCGTACTTGATTTAAAATTTTCCCGGTAATAACGCGACACTGTTTAATAAAAAAAAATATTAACGCACACTTGCATTTTTAGAGTTTGTATGGAGACTAAATATTCGATAAAAAAATAATAATTAAAAGCAGCACGATAAATATAAATATAAATATAAATATGTTAACATGGGGACTGTCAACACACATATATCCATGGTGCGTCAATTGTTATTTGCTAAAAGCAAGTTTATTCAAAATTGCATTTTCAAATGGCTTTCATTTAAACTAATGTATTCATGAATAAGATATTACTTATTTGATTTCAGTCACGTGTAGTCTCGATGGAGATACGGAAGTATCACATTTCTAACGAACCAGTGACGGACTAAACAGTGAAACCTCGAAATTGAAAGAGTTTGCCACCTCACCTTGAAAATTTCCTCAAAAAGAAAAAAACAAGCTTAAACACGACGAAGGTTTCCTGGTGTGGAGTGTCGTGCCAAGTAGTTAATGTACAGGTGAACTCATTTTAATATTTGGAAAAAAAAAACAGTAAACCAGAAAATCAAATGCTCAATATATGAAATATTAGGCACACGAGTCAGATCGATGAGAAGGATGGACGCCATTGATGTCACACAATCGACAAAATGTGTCATGAAAAGGAGCACACATTGAATATGCTTTGTTCTAGTGATACGATCATGTAATGAACCACCACGCGCGATGTTTTTGTCTGACTGACCAAGCTAATGACCATGTTGCCCTTTATCCGTTCTCGGTGGAAGCTCATGTGGACTCCGTGAAAAATCTCCGGGCCCCTCATTGTCCGTGGTGGAGGCTGATTCTCACATAGTGCCCATACGTGTCCATGGATCCGTATCTTACCTGGCACCTGTTTGCTCAGTGATACCACCCGCGTTACGAATTCTAAATAACAGGACTGGGTTTTATTTATTTTTTAAAATAGTACATTCACATAAACATTAACATCAACATTAACAACAGAAAAACATAAAGGAAGAAGGGATTTTACTGTTTAATTTCTTGAATAATGTTATTTATTAAAATAATATTTTTTTCCTTTTCTTTTGATTTTTATATTTATTTTTTAATTTTATCCTTCATATTAAATTTATTGGTGATTGAGCTTCATAATTATTTTAATTTATTTTTATGAGGTTATTCCGGACTCATCACCCCAAGCACGAGTTTAACGGATTAACTTGGTTGACTCGAGTTTTTTTTCCATTTTTCTAGAAGATTTTTTTTCTTAATCATATCATTTAATATTGAGTTGATTGAGAACTAGATCTCGTGATTTATTTTGATTTGCTTTATATGAGGTTACCCACGTCTCATGACTCGAGTTATGAGTTTGATTGGTTGACCCGAGTAATTTTTTGTGCCTTTTTTAATCAATTTGTTTTTTAATTTCATCTTTCAACACCATATTTAATGTAAATTAAATTTTATAATTTGTTTTGATTTGTTTTCCATTGGTTTATCTTGGTCTCATGACCCAAATCACGGGTTTGGAGGGTTATTTCGGGTTGACTTATGCTATTTTTTTAATTAATTTTTTTCCAATCTCATATTTTAACACTGCATTTACTGAAAATTAAGCTTTGTAAATTACACTACAAGTTATCATAAATACTCTTAAGACTAATGCATTATTTGGCGTTGTTTATGGGTAAATTTGTATTTTTACCCGTAGAGTGTACAATAAAGTTACTAGTCTAGCCTTGCAAACAAAAAAATACTTCAAAAAAACTTTATATGATTGCGAGGGATGTTTGCGTCCTATCATTTGTATTTGCACAATAAAAATATCTCAGTACCCTTGGGTTTTATTATTCATTAGGTCTAAGGGTATTTTTGTTACTGTACAAATAATGTGCAGTAAATATGTGAGGGTTGGTTTTGTCTTTCAGTAAATTAAAGGGATTGAAAAAATATTAGCGAGTGCCAACTACTCCGTCATCTTTGAATAGTGTGTGCAATTGATTCTGGTAACTAAGAATGCCATTTCAGATTGTCATTAAATTTGTCTCAGTGTCTCATTTATATTGAGATGACGCGTGTAGAAAACAAAGCTTCGATTTGGATTTGACAGATATGTCTTGTGTTTTCTTTTTTCTTTTTTTCTCTCCCTTGTTTCTTGCTTCCTGCCTTGCAATTTTTCAAATCAACCCCTCAGCATCTCTTTGTTTTTTGATTTTGTCCTTAATCTTTTGGCTTATATTTGTTTTTTTTTCAAATAACTTATGAAAATCAAAATTTACTTCAATTTCATTCTCGTTTGATTTTTTTACTTCTCTTGTTTTTGTTTTAGTCCTTAATTTTTTTGGTTAATATTTATTTTATTTAAAATAACTTATAGAAATTGAAACTTATTCCAATTTTATCCTTATTTGATTATTTAAATTTGTCTTATTTAAACCCCTTATATTAATTGCTATTTATGTTATTTAAAATAATTTTTATAATGAAAATTTTTTGGCGATTTCACCGTTATTTTTTTATTGTCAAATTTTATCCTTATTCTTTTAATTATTTTTTTTGCTTTGCTAATTTTTTTAGTTTTTTTTTTAAACTCGATTTCATCATTTAACATTGAGTTGATTTGGATTTGAGCTTATTGGTTATCTCCATTTTGGAATTTCTAGGATTCTAGTTTGAAAAATTAACCCAATTTAAAGCCGTTCGCTAGGTGTTGCTTTTTCCTTTTATCATTCTTTTAATCTAGTGTTTTTTTTTTAGGTTTTATCATTTGATTTTTTTTATTTTATTAGAGATTAAGTTCATTGTTTTTTTATATGCTTTTTACATCCTTTGTTTGTTTTTTGTTTTTTTGGTCAGGTTATCTAGATCTTTTTATATTTTGTTTATTGAGATATATTATTTTTAATTAAATATAATTGATTTGTTAAATATAGATAGATACTCATTTCATCGTGTTTTGTTTGATTTGCATTTACAGAGCATTGGTCTAGCGAACCATGCAATTTATTTCAATGTCATTTTGCAATTGAGTTTAAATCAACTCGGTAAGTACTTTTGGTTGTGGATGATATTCATAGTCAAGTGAGAGTAAGTCTCAAACGATCATTTCTTTTTTCTTTTTACAAGTATAATATCAACCACTCATTTAATTTATCTATTACTAACAAATATTTTTTTGTGATTTATTTTATGTTGTTCCATTCGATTTAAATCCAATTATTAAATTTATCAATCTTATTAGATATAGTTAAGTTAATGACCCGAGTATCAAGTTCTTCTTGCTTCTTTCGAAGCACAATCGCCCTGTGACATAGTGCAGTTCCTTTTTAGGCCTGTTTGGTATCGTGTTGATTTTCAAAGTATTTTTTACTTAAAAATATATCGAAATGATTTTTTTTCTGATATCAACACATTAAAATGATTTAAAAACACAAAAAAACAATAATTTAAAACAAATAAAAAAATATTTTTTTCAAAAACATTTTTAAAATATAAAGACAAACAAGCAATTAATTCTATAACAAACTAAGGTAAAATTCTTTGTGCTAATGTAAGTATCAGAGTAACCATTCAAAAAAATAAAATAAAATTAGAAATATATAAATTTAATTCTGTTTGTTCTACGTCGATCCTAGTAAATCCGGCTTACGTCCTCTGATTCACATCACCCTAAAATTCAATACCTAAAATAACTGAAAAAGAAGAAAAAAATAAAAAAGAAAAAAAAAGGGAGAGGCCGATCTAAAATAATAGAAAAAAAAAGAGAGAGACCGATCTAAAATAATAAAACGCCCCCCGTCTTCTCCATCTTCCTTATTTTGTATTCTACCTTTCTTCTTCTGTTTGTATTCGCTCCGTTCTCTTCTCCTCTCTTGCATACAAAGACTAAATAATCCAAGAAAACTGGAGAACCAAACAAGAAACCGATAAAAAAAAAATCACAAAAATGAAATTCTCTTGAAAGAAAAAGGAAACAAAAGGAGATAAATTAGGAATTTCAAGATTCTTCTCCAACTAGTTAATTAATTTTCTGCTATAATGTCGACGCCATTTTCTGGTATAGACGGAGGGGGAGCAGGAGGAGTAGCGGTAATGGCAGGTCCAGTGAATCCAATCGATCCTTCTGCACCGTCTAAAACTTGCCTAAAAAATTCTGCTTTGAAATCTCCAATTCTTATCTTCCTTTTCTTCCATAAAGCTATTAGGTCCGAGCTCGATGGTCTCCACCGCGCCGCCATCGCTTTTGCCACCACTGGTGGTGATATTAAGCCGTTACTTGAGCGCTACTACCTTTTTCGCTCGATATACAAGCATCACTGCAATGCTGAGGACGAGGTTGGTTTAACTAATTTTTGTTTCAGATTTGTTGATTTTGAGGCTTTGATTGATTTTTGTATACCTAGTTTGTTCAGCTCAGTTTGCTTTTTCATTTTTCAATTATGTATCAGATTCTGTGCGTGTTAGTGTATTTGCAATCGATTAAGTGGAGTTTTGGAGGTTTTTAGGGATATGCAAATGAATTTGCTTTCTATTTTATTTGCCATTTTAATGATGATTTTGTGTGATTATTGCTTAAATTTTCTCAGTTTTGTTAATCTTGGTAATTTGAGTTGCTTATTTTGGATTGGTTGAGAGTGTGCTTTGTTTTTCGCTGTAGTCGTAGACAGGACCAGTTGAAGGTTTGTGCATGGTTGCATTGATACATATGGATAGTATCTCTATACTTTGATACTAGCATGGTGGTGCTAAATATTTTTTCTTCTTGCAAAACAAGGTTCGGCAGAATCTGAATCGCCAATAGCAATAGCAGTTCATTACGTGGCTTTGTGATTGAATTACATGTGATAGCTTTGATTAAGGCTTTACCGGATTGTTAAGAATGAGCACGTATTGTCGGGCCTATTAGTTTCCTAAACAACAGGTTTTAGAGTAGATCAAGTACCATGTGCCTTGAATTCATGTTGTCTTGCTGGAATATAATTAAAATTTCTCTTTTGTTATATAATTTGGCGGGACTTGGAACTGTCATTTCTTCTGGAATTACTTGATCACATATAGGGTAATATTTACTCTCTTTTCCTTTTCTTTTTCTGTCATTAGTGCACACAATGACATTTGCAATCAGAGTTTAAAATTTTATTTCGTTGCTTGATCAAAGTGCATATCCTCATTTCCAACTTAAATGTTGAATTTCAGATGTACAGGGTCAAATCTTTTGAGTCATGAGAAGCTTGTAACCATTTTGTAGTTTATGCACACTTTAGTTGGATTTGCAGATTGAATTTTGTCTATTGGGAAGACGATGTCTGTAAGTCAGCACATGCAATTTAGCCTCAAAAAGGCATGATACTGCCACAACATAATATGAGACGCTTACACTGTTTTTGTAACATCTATCACATGTTTATGGCAAGACCCTCTCAAATGCTAGGAAACTGAAATATCAGATTATACTTCAACTGTCACCACTCATGGTCTTTGGTCATTAGATTAATTATCACATGGTAGATTATGGACTCCATATGTTTTGTCAGGTACTTAATTTCCTGCCTGTCTTGATTGTGGTATGCATTGTTCGCTATAATCAATTCACATTATTTCAGATATATTCTTTTTTTCCCTTTTAATCTGCATTCTTTTCTCAAGGTATCAGTTATTGAATTAGCATTGCATTTATACTCTTGTCCCTCCTTTCTTAAGTTATAGAGTATTCCATCATGTATCTAGCTTTGCCCGATGGTTATTTTTACACTGATAATTTTGGGGTTGAGAGCTATTTGTAACTATATAATCTGGCTGGGGCATCTGACACAAAACAAAATAAAGCTGGCAAGAGTTTAGAAGTTACAGATATTATAAGCATGTAAAACTTTAGCCAAATGGAGAAGGTTGAGAGGGTAAGATAATCTGATAATCATTGTTTCTGCACAACAGTAATATCAGCCATCTTTCTCTAATTAATTATGCTGTGAAATATCTTTATGATATATTATGATCTCTGAACTGAAAACTTATCATGGAATTTATCTCAAGTTGATCTAGATATTATTATATGAAGTGTGATGAATGAAAAGGGTATATTTTGGAGAAATCTGCCACTTGTTCATGCAAGAAATACTAGCATTGTAGCTTTTAGTAGAAATGGTTTTGTCAAATAACAGTATAAATTTTCTTTTCCACATGTTTGGCTATAGTACAAGCTTTAAAATCCTGATGCATTTCCTGTTCATGATCCAGTACAAAGTGAAACGGGAATAAGACAATTGTTACTGTAGTTTCATGCTTCTACTCTTGATCCTTAAACTGACCAAAGGTAGAAAGTGCTGTCAGAAACAACTGTGGCATGAATTCCATAGTCATCTGTCAATTGGAATTTGTTAGTCTGATCAGATCAATCGGTATTGGAAAGCATCAGTGCTTTTGTAGGTCTATAATATCTGAAAAATCTAGAAAACAGTGTGTCCTGGGAACGTGTATTGAAACACACAGGACTGGTATTTGGAATGTTGACGTGGTCATTTATTTTTTGTTCACTAGGAGGCCCATCAGGTCTTGCGCTGCTCAATGGTGTATAATCCCTTTCTTTTAACCTCTCTCATTCTTGATGTGACTGAGATTCAATGGCTGGCTGTTTTGGATTATGCATTTGTCTTTATTAGCTAGTTAGGTAGCATCCACTAGTTAAAACAAGCAATTGTGGGCGATAAATTCCGTGTATAAAAGTCAGTGTTACTATTTTCACATGGATTTTTAAGGTCTCTGCTATCTATTTTTGAGAGAATCATAATTCATAGCATGATGAAGCAATTAATGTGATAAATGATGTTACCAGCCACAAATTTCGTGCTTGAAAATGGATTATTTCCCTGTTCTTTGGGTTTAGCTTATACACAATTAGCTGAGGATTCTGACAGTATGTTTTTTGTGACTGGAGGTTATTTTTCCTGCTCTTGATATACGTGTGAAGAATGTGGCACGGACTTACTCCCTTGAACATGAGGGGGAGAGTGTTCTTTTCGATCAATTGTTTGAGTTGCTCAATTCAAATATGCAAAATGAAGAAAGCTATCGCAGAGAGTTAGCCTCTCGTACAGGAGCCCTTCAAACATCAATTGACCAGCATATGTCCAAGGAAGAGGAACAGGTATTCTTTTTTATCGGTTGTGCAAGGATAGCTTTGCATTTTCTCATGATAGGTTTAAGGGAATTTAAACTTGTTCCCCCTATTCTCTTAATCTGTATCTTCTAACCGCACATGATGTGCAGAGCTTTCTTTAATGCTTTAAACAGTTTAGGAACAAAAAGGAAAAACAAGGATAAATAGATTCCGCAGGTGTAGGGAGATTGTAACAACATGTAGATTGTAGAGTTTCAGATGTAGTAATGAATGATTGACTAAACTAGAGAACAAGAAGATGTTAAAAATATTGACTAACAATCAGAAATGTATATTTCAACTTGAAATAAATCTGTGTCAACACGACTATTTCAGAAGAATCTGAAAGGTGCAATGAAATTCTGTGCATGTTTGAACATTGATATTGATTTCCCTCCAGCACATTAAACATGAATACCTACTAGTTCTTTAAGCTATCAAGCATTCCTTGCTCTGAGAGTTGTCTCTGTTTCAGCATATGACTAATGTGCTTCGGTATCCACTCCAGTTGATAGAAGTTACAATCAACACACAATGAAAGATGTGTTTCTAGTCTTTATGCACTGCCATTGGTTATAAAAATGCAAAGGGGGAGGCTAACAATGCTGCAGTCACATGACATTTGATCTGCATGAAGTGAAGTCCATCCTTTTCGTTTCAGTTGTTCAATAATATTTGCCCCCAAGTTTAACAGGAAAAAGGGGGACAATGTAGGCTATAAGTTCCAATAGCAAATTGTCAGCTCCAACATCCTTTTTATACAAGATATATATGGTTTTGGCATGAATATTATGACACTACATCTTATCCTCTACAAGGATTTCCCTGAGGAATAGAGTGCACATCTGCATTGCTCAAGGGAAGACTTCTGAATAGATATTCTAGAAATAAGTAGGTTTGTCTGTCTTTCAGATTTTTCTATGTGCAACAAATTAGTACTGCTCAGGGTGAGCTGACAGGGAACAAGGTGATCTCTGAGTTTTTGAATCCATACCACTGAGACTTCTCTTTCTAACTGGCAATTATATTTCACAAATAATTCATTAGGAGTTTGATACACCCAGTCAAAAATAAATTCGAATTTCACCAGCTTGTTGTTGGATGTGGCAGGTCTTTCCCTTGCTAATCGAGAAGTTTTCATTTGAAGAACAGGCCTCATTGGCATGGCAGTTTCTGTGCAGCATTCCTGTTAATATGATGGCAGAGTTTCTTCCTTGGCTTTCTTCCTCTATATCATCTGATGAACATCAGGATATGCACAAGTGCTTGTGTAAGATAATCCCAGAAGAGAAACTTCTTCGGCAGGTGAGGATATATTTGGCTGTTAATTTATTTTGGATGGACTTGAACAAGCTGACTCAAACTTCTATTGATGAAGGTTATTTTCTCCTGGATGAAAGGGGCAAAATTGTCTGAAACGTGTAAGAGCTGTGAAGATAATTCTAAGGCCTGGTGTCAAGATTCAGGAGCGCCAACTCTAGGGTGTCAAAGCATGAAAGGACACTGTGCATGTGAATCTTCTAGAATGGGTAAAAGGAAATATATGGAGCTAAATTGTGATGCCACCCTTTCCACTGAATTCCATCCAATAGATGAAATTCTGCTTTGGCACAATGCCATTAAAAGAGAGTTGAATGATATAACTGAGGCAGCTAGGAGCATCCAGCATTCTGGAGATTTTTCTAATCTGTCTTCATTCAACAAGAGGCTGCAATTCATTGCTGAAGTTTGCATCTTTCACAGGTGCAGTTATTTTTGTGTTTCCATATTATGTCCTTATAACATTGTTTAAGTGCAGCAACTTGTTTGTTTCATCAGTAGTGTGTTGATGTAACTTTCTTCATGCCTAAAGATAAGTATTTGGGGTGATTAGTCCTTCATAGTACAGTCCACTGCATGACTTACGCATTCTACCTCTTGTCAGTCTTTTGAATCCTTAGTTGTGTTGTCTTTTTAGAAAACCCTTCTCCTCAATAAAGTATGGAAGCTTTTGAATGGTCAAATCTCCTCAAATTGCACTTCTTTAAAGGCAGTTGAACTTCTTGGACCTTTCCTTTTCCTTTCACTGCCTTCACAGGACACAGACAAGCATAATAGAAAGAGAACATGAATATTATTTTTGTCTTGTTATCAAACTTATGACCACTTCACATTTTTGAATGTGTTTTTTGTTTTCTATGACTGCAGTATGGCCGAGGACAAAATTATATTCCCTGCTGTAGATGCGGAACTCTCTTTTGCCCAGGAGCATGCAGAAGAAGAAGTTCAGTTTGACAAGCTTAGGTGCCTGATAGAAAGTATTCAAAATGCTGGAGCCTACACATCTCTTACTGATTTCTATACAAAGCTGTGTTCCCAAGCTGATCAAATCATGGACAACATACAGAAACACTTCCAAAATGAGGAAGTTCAGGTAAGCATATTGCTGCATCACTGTGGAACTTGTCTTCCCTACAGAGATGATTTTCTAGTTCTTGCATTCTCTAACCGAACAAGAAGAAAAGAAAAGAAGGAAAGATAGAGCTGAAAAATGTCACCTGCATATTGGTTGAGATTTAAAATCAACAGCCATGCACCTCTTGGCTTTTGCTAGCTTGGCAAGCCATCTGACATGTATATTGCTTTGGCAGGTTCTTCCACTTGCTCGAAAGCACTTTAGTGCCAAAAGACAGCGTGAACTTCTTTATCAAAGCTTATGTGTGATGCCCTTGAAATTGATTGAATGTGTCTTACCGTGGTTGGTAGGGTCACTTAGTGAAGAAGCAGCGAGGTCTTTTCTTCAAAATATGTACATGGCAGGTTCAGAGTCATTTCACCACCTCTCCTTTTTATTGATACTCTTTATATCGTTATGACATTTTATAGAGGGTCTGCCACTGTGGTATTCATGCTATCAGTGCTTCATATCTGTCAAGTCCTAACTTGCAGTGTGATCTCTTGCAGCTCCAGCTTCAGATTCTGCACTGGTTACACTTTTTTCTGGTTGGGCATGCAAGGGTGGTTCTAAAAATGTTTGTTTGTCTTCAAGTGCTATTGGTTGTTGTCCGGTGAGAATCTTGGCTGGGACCGAGGAAGATACTAAACAGCAGTCCTGTAAATGCAGCCCTAGGTCATCTGTTGATGAGAAGTCTTCCTTTGTCCAAGTAGATGGAGCTGATGACTGTAGAAGGCCAGGGAAACGTGGAAACTTGTTAGCTCAGGAAGACAGCGGTTGTCCCTCTTCAGAGCCTGTTGATACCCAAAAATCATCTTGTAGCAATAAATCTTGTTGTGTCCCTGGGTTAGGAGTAAGTAGCAACAATCTAGGAATTAGTTCTCTTGCTGCAGCTAAATCTCTACGCTCATCTTTTAGTCCTTCTGCTCCTTCCCTTAACTCCAGCCTTTTTAACTGGGAAATGGACACGAGCCCCACGAATATTGGTTGCTCATCACGGCCTATTGATAACATATTTCAATTTCATAAAGCCATCCGCAAAGACCTGGAGTATTTAGATGTTGAATCTGGAAAACTAAATGAATGCAATGAAACTTTGCTTAGGCAGTTTACAGGTAGATTTCGTCTGCTGTGGGGTTTGTATAGAGCACATAGTAATGCAGAGGATGATATAGTATTCCCAGCATTAGAATCTAAAGAAACACTTCATAATGTTAGCCATTCTTACACTCTGGACCACAAGCAGGAGGAGAAATTATTTGAAGATATCTCATCTGCACTTTCTGAGCTCACTCAACTTCAAGACTACTTGAAGAATACAAATCATGCTGATGAATTAATTGGAAAGCATGCTAATTTGTCTGATTATAACTATACAGTTACACAGTATAATGAGCTTGCGACAAAGCTTCAGGGGATGTGCAAATCCATTAGAGTAACACTGGATCAACATGTTTTCCGGGAAGAACTTGAGTTGTGGCCATTATTTGACAGGCATTTTTCTGTAGAGGAGCAGGACAAAATTGTTGGTCAGATAATTGGTACCACAGGTGCAGAGGTGCTTCAATCGATGTTGCCATGGGTAACGTCTGCTCTCACTCAGGAGGAGCAGAACAGGATGATGGACACGTGGAAGCAGGCGACCAAAAACACAATGTTTAGTGAGTGGCTTAATGAATGGTGGGAAGGAACTTTTGCTGCAACGCCACATGCTACAACATCAGAGAGTTGTATATCACTAGGTTTCTGCAATCTTTTATTGGCACTATCAATTTATTTTTTATTTGCTGTTGAATGTGGCACAATTTGTGTGTGAATAAAGCTGCAAACTTGAGACATTCTGTGATGTTTCTTTGAAGTAGCTTTTTATTCTAGCTGGTATTAAAACATTTTAAAGATATATTTTTGTTGTTTTATCTTTTATCTTTTTGTTTAGGTACTGATCTCCATGAAAGTCTGGATCAAAGCGATCATACATTTAAGCCTGGCTGGAAAGATATTTTTCGGATGAATCAAAATGAGCTTGAAGCAGAGATTAGGAAAGTTTCTAGAGATTCAACTCTTGATCCAAGAAGAAAAGCTTACCTTATTCAAAATCTTATGACCAGGTTTCTTCATGCTGTGTAAACTTTATACAGTTTTCTGCATTACTATTCTTCTACTTGCTCTGATCAACATATTTGATTATGTTAGCCGCTGGATAGCCGCGCAGCAGAAGTCACCTCAAGCAAGAACTGGTGACCATTCAAATGGTGGAGACTTACTTGGATGTTCTCCTTCATTTCGAGGCCCAGAGAAACAAGAATTTGGGTGTGAGCATTACAAAAGAAATTGTAAACTACGTGCTGCTTGTTGTGGAAAGTTATTTGCATGTAGGTTCTGCCATGATAAAGTCAGTGACCATTCGATGGATAGGTAACTTAGTGTTATTCAGTCGTACTTGGTTTTGATTGGACTTTCTATTAACTTGATAGTATTTTAATTCTGTACTTTCAGGAAGGCTACATCTGAAATGATGTGTATGCGCTGTCTGAAAATTCAGCCGGTTGGACCAGTTTGCACTTCTATTTCCTGCGGTGGGTTCTCAATGGCGAAGTACTATTGCAGCATCTGCAAATTTTTTGACGATGAAAGGTATTCAGATTAATTGATGCCAGAAAACATGAAAGAATATTGTGGTTCCTGGTTACGCTTAGCCAGGTAGTACATTTCTGGATTTCAAATAGAAATGTGATGTACATTTTCTATCATTAATATATTCACTTGTTCTTCCAAAATCTGTAACTTGCAATCTCTCTTGTAGTTTCTCTAGCTTGGAAATTCAACTTTTTCAACGATTATAATTACAGGGTGCATATGAAGTCAGCTACATGTCTGGAATCGTATACCACAAGAAATATATTCGCATTTTACACTCTCTTCCATTTTAATTAATGGAATAATAATATTGATTGCAATGATAATTGACTGTAAATGACCTTTTTCCTTTTCATTTATTTTTTAAGCCATGGTGAGAAAGGTATAGGTCTAACTTAGCAAAGCAATTCAATCAGTTCAACTCTCCAATGGTCTATAAATTCATGCAAGTAACTGCTTCTGAACTCATCCTTACTACTTGATTTCCTGCGATGCACTGAATTTATTTCAGGGCTGTTTATCATTGTCCTTTCTGCAATTTATGCCGTGTGGGTACTGGGCTTGGTGCTGACTTCTTTCATTGCATGAAGTGCAATTGTTGCCTGGCAATGAAACTAGCTGACCACAAATGTCGAGAGAAAGGTCTGGAAACAAATTGCCCAATCTGCTGCGACGACATGTTCACTTCAAGTGCAAGTGTCAAGGCTCTTCCTTGCGGCCATTTCATGCATTCAACCTGTTTTCAGGTCTATTTTTTACTGGTTTTGTCTGGTTATTGCCGTTCCTTTCTGTTTCAACTTTTTGCCTGTTGCAGTGATATGGTAAGTACCTTTTTTTGTGTGCCTGGTACTTAATTCTGTTTGCACTTCATTGTGTCAGGCGTACACTTGTAGTCACTACATCTGCCCAATTTGCAGCAAATCTCTGGGAGACATGTCGGTAAGATAAAAATGATTCATCTTCTCAGTCTGTTCTTCTATGATGCTATTGTAGAGTGCCATCAAGGGAATTGATGTTTAGAGTTGCACATGGCGTATTAATGAGGAATACTTCCAATATATTGAACATTTTTTTGTTGGTCCTTGAGTGAAATTTATTTTGTTGATCTGATCATAAAAAGTTATGATTACTTACAAGTATTGCTCATTGCCTAATTTCTAGATCTTGTTAACCTCGCCACATCTCTTATCCAGGTATTGAGCATTTTTTTTGTTGTTCCTAAAGTGAAATTTATTTTGTTGATCATAAAAATTTATTACCAAAAAAACTAAAAGCGACCAGTAAAACATTGTGGCTTAGTTTCACTGTGTGAAATGCCACTTTTACTCTTATCCCAAAAACTTAGGAATCTTACAATCGGGGATTGGGGATAGAATCATTTTTTCCAGGGGATCCATTAGTCATTGTAAAATTGATTGAGGATAAATTAGCAGATACTTTTTTTTATCACAGTAAAATAACTATTTTGCTCTTCAAAGCAAAATAATGATAAGCTTTTGGTCAGAGGTTCTTTTGTCTTTTTTTAAAAAATTGCACAGTTAAGTTACGATCATACCCTTAAGAGAAAAAAAGTGAACATGCATAGAGAGGCTTCTGTCTTTTCTATTTTTTAAACAGTTAAATAACAAAACTACCATGGAAATCCAAAAAAACTAAGGCTAGTTTCAAGGGTGTTTTAATGTTTTCATTTTGTTTTTTGTTTTTTTTTTGTAATGTTTGGATTTAGTTAGGGATTGTTTGATAATTTTAAATAATTAAATATTATATAAAAAAGTTATTGATGTGTGCAATGCATGCGCCAACACGTGATAGCCCCCGCACTTTTTGGGCAGCGCATGCGGGGCCTTACGATTACCAAAATCCTCCATCTGCGACGGTGTTGAAAGTGGTGAGTCATCTTTTTTCTGGTAGTGTGCCTGTGCTCAAGGTGGAGATCCGGTTGGGTTGAGGTGGAGTTTTTTTTCTTTCCTCTCTTTTCTCTCTTATGCCCTTGAAATTCACGCCAGCCCTTTCAAAAAACAATTGTATCGTCCAGTTTGTAATTTTATCGATTTTGTCTCTCATTCTTTTTATTACTATTTATTTTGCATTTGATGATTTTTTAAGTTTAGCTTTTTTTTTCAATTTCATCTCTAGACATTTTTTTCAATTTGATTTTTATATTCAATTTGGTCTCCTGCTTTTGATTGTTTTTTTAATGTGTTTTATACTTATCTTAATTAATTTTTTTATTCAATTTCATCCCTTACTATTTTATTGCATTTTTTAATCCAATTTTGGTTCCCATTATTTTTATTATTGCTATTTTCTTATACTTTTCTTGATATATTTTTTTTTCAACATTTTATTTAATTTAGTTTTTTTATCCAATTTAGATCCTTATTCTTTCAATTACTTTTTTAGATTATTTTTTTAAATTTATTTTGTTTTTTAATTTAGCCCCTAATTATTTTATTTCATTTTGTTTTTATACCATGTTTGGTCCACATTGTTTGGGTTTAAAATTGTTTTCCGGTTAGAAATTCTACTTTGTTATTTTGTCATGATTGTCTTCATACTTGGTAATTCTTGTCTCGTGACTCGGGCTCGATTTAAGTTCAACTTTTTTAGGGTCATTCATTAAAAATTAATATTTTTTTTCCAAATTCATCATTTGACATTTGGTTACTAGGCCCTTAACTTCTTTGTTTGTTCTACTTTTCTTTAGTTGAGTTATCTGATTTTATATCTCCGATAACAGGTTAGTTGAGTTAATCCGGGTTGATTCAGTTTTTTTTCCTCGATGTTTTTTTTTATGAAATTGATTTTTTTTTCAATTTCATCATTTGACATTAAATTATTGGCCCTTGAGCTTTATGATTTTTTCACTTTTCTTTATGTTGGGTTAGGTTATTTTAAGTGCGGGTTAGTCAAGTTAGCTCAGATTGACTCTGGTTTTCAATGTTTATTTATTTAACTCTTTTTTTTCTGCTAGGTTTTTTTTTTTGGAAGTCTAGTTTTTTTTATTCTAATCATATGTTGCGGGTGGCAGGTTGATCGAGTTAATCCGTGTTGACATGAGTTTTTTTTTCCTTGATTTTTTTTTAAAAATTTTATCATTTGATATTAAATTATTGGTCTTTGAGCTTTATTATTTTTTTGTTTTTTTAGGTTATCTTGGGAGTGAGCTAGTAAAGTTAACACGGATTAGCTCGATTTTGTTTTTGAGCATTGGTTTTTTTTTACTAGGTCCTTTTGGAATTCTATTTTTTTTATCCCAATCTCCTATCGCGGGTTAGTCAAGTTTGCCCGGGTTGATTTGGGTTTTCTTCTTCGATGTTATATTTTTTGAATTTTTTTTTATCCTTTAATATTAGGTTATTAGGTCTTGAACTTTGCAATTTCTTTTCGCTTTTTTTTTTGTGAGTTATTTCGATTTCATATCTCATGTTGCGTGCTAATAAAATTAACTCGGGTTTGCTTGAATTGTCATTACCTGGGCATTCTTTATTTACATTAGAAAACATTTGACCCAATCCATGGTGTAGCACTGAGCCTATTTAATGATTACTTGCAAGCACTGCCCGTTGCCTCATTGCTAGATCTTATTAACCTGGCTACTCTTCTTCTCCAGGTATTAAAACTAAATGGTTGGTGTGATCTTTTCTTTACGTTTTTAAAATTCAAATGGAGTTCAGTAAATTATTTAAACGATTCCTGATAACAAAAAAAGAAAAAGGGATCATGAGAATTTACATGTTCATAACGTGGTAATGACAGTCTAGAAAAAGTTTTTGGTTTCTTTCTTATATTTTTTAAACAATCGTATGAGACTTGGTTTTGTTTGACTAGGTTAGAATTTTGCTTTATTGTTCGAATGAGGGGCCATTGCAGGTTCTTGTCTGTTCATAATATTTGCTTTGTTGGTTGTGATACTTATTTGGTGCTTGATGTGCAGTCCTGTTATTTGAATGAATAGTCCTTTAAAGAATAGTATGGCGGTATGCTTGTTACATGGACTGTTCTGTCCGCTTGCATTTTCCTTGTATTAAACAGAATCTACAAACCAAATCCTTCTAATCCATGTACCAAAGACTTCTAGAGAGATATGCTTCCCAGCAATCCTCAACTAGCAGGCTGCTAAGAATTAGACATCGCATGCAGGGATCTTTTCAGTTACCCTCTTTATAGTTGCCAAGGAAGCTAGAGGAAATGAATAGATTATAAAATTGAAATTCAGCATTCTAGATATTGTAATCAGATCTGAAAAACACCTGAATTGCCTTAATGGTTCCAGGAGATAACTGAGCTATTCTTTTGGACAAAAAATGAACTTGAAATAATATTTTTCATAAAAATTAACTTCAAAGCCATACCTGTATCTGCATTCTATTGAAGTATGCCATTGAAATGTAAATCAAAACTTATTTTAGAATGCAGTGGGAATGTTTGTTCATGTCCGTATTATGTACTGAGGATGAAATAATGATGAGGTGCATTAAATGTTTCTGAAGGCTTTGTTCTTTTCGTTCAGGTTTACTTTGGTATGCTTGATGCGCTGTTGGCTTCTGAGGAGCTTCCAGAAGAGTACCGGGATCGCTGTCAGGTAATTATCCGAACTCTCCTTTGAGCATAATCACCCTTCAAGGAATACTAAGACTGATTTCGTTAATGCAGGATATATTGTGCAATGACTGTGACAAGAAGGGCACAGCACCGTTTCACTGGCTATACCACAAGTGTAGGTTTTGTGGATCATACAATACCAGGGTAATTAAGGTTGATTCAACTGATTCAAACTGCTCAACTTCAAACCAGTGAGGGCATATGGCCTTCGCATGTAAGCACTCCTTGGCGCCCAACAATCACACGGGTTTGTAAATGATATGTCATTACAATAGTCAGTTCCATTTTACCATTGTTTTCCTCGGCTGTATTATTTTCAGCTAGCGGGGGGCAGCAGCACCCATGTTATGCCGCATGGTTTTTGTTTCTTATTTCACGCTCATTGGCTCGCCCAGGTAAAAGTGTTTCTAAAGAAGTGTATAGGAAAATCGAATTTGTTTTTTTGTTTTGGTTGCTGAGTTTAGCCGAGTTACCTTGTGAAATATTACAGTCCTCGATTTTATAAGCTGTGTTCCGAGCCATGACTGTTGATCTTGATTTCAGTCGCTTAGAAATCTTAGAATGCATATATGGGCACCCTGAGATTCTCTTGAGAAATCCCTTGGGAATGCTTCACATCGGATGTTTAAACTTTTTAGCTATTCGGTGTCGCGTTAGGGAGGGTTGGATGGAATATATGCACTTGATCAAATCACATGCACCAACAGGTGAAGCATACTTTCTGGCTTGTATCTGCTAAGGAGAATTTGACTCGGCCAGCGCACAACGGCTTAAAGCACCAGTTATACTTAGTACCTACCTTACACCTAGCTTGGTCATCGCAATTGTGTTTTGCTGAATTCATCCCTATTGCGTGTCACCCCGATGCCTTATCCAAACAAGACCTCTCATCAATTATGAAATTTCTGTAACCACAAAAATCATCTATAAAAAAAATCATCTGGCACCATCAAAACTCCAAGGATTCCCTATCTTGTTTTCTATGAAATTACAGTGTCCATTAGCGCATGTTGAAATATATTGCACTCCTAACTCTTGCAAGTTTTTTTTTTTGGTTTGAATCGTTTGCTTAGGGATGATGAACTCAAATTTGATGGTTTGAAAATTCAGCTAAAATTTGAAACGTAGAGTTTAAATCTGTGCTGTGCCATCCCGTTTCTCACTCTCACTTTGGCCATTATGGCCTGTTTGATATTATGATAAAA
>Ga0325401_1001888_pt1 | contig 18156 bp, 10 predicted proteins | sample PopdelMetagenome_FD_205666 | JGI IMG/M metagenome (GOLD analysis project Ga0325401, IMG submission 205666) | Populus deltoides microbial communities from Bellville, Georgia, United States - Xylem-PdKOR-R2 | ecosystem: Host-associated > Plants > Phyllosphere > Stem > Wood/Secondary xylem | place... | reverse complement strand
TATTATTTGATTTTATTTAGGTTTGATGGTGACCCAATAAATAAAATATTACCCTTGCAATCTTGGAGGTTTGGTTGGACAGTGCGTAGTTTTGCTTTAGTTTGATTATTATTATTATTATTATTATTATTATTATTATTATTATTATTATTATATATGAATGTTCCTCCATGAAAGTACGTAGCCTCATCATTAAAATATGAAATATATTAATTAGATATAAAATATGATAATGTTAGCATTTACTAAATGGAGTCCATGTTAGCACATTACTAAACTTCGCTAGGTCAGAATTTTATATTCTGAAACTAAGAAAAAAACAAAGTCAAACCACAATCTCCAAGAACTGCATAAATATTCACTAGCTCAATTGGTTGATGCAAAGAATTCTCCTTTTTAGTTCATGTTTTTTTGCAATATTATACTCTCATTCTTTAATTAGCTTCTAGAACTGGGATCCTAAGCCAAGTTCTTTGATCCTCGATTCTTCAAATTGTATAGCTGGGGTTAGGGTTCTTATGAAGTTTTCAAAGGTCTACCAATTATTTCTTGTTTCATCGCTTGTGGTTCTAACGAGCAATTGAACAGTTACGTTTCATGTGTGTGAAAAGTCCAAAACCAATATATACACATCTTACTTGTCGTTTTGAAAACGAAATTGTTGTTAGGTCATGCATGAAAACTACATGAAATCCCTCCTTGCAAGTTACTAGGGAACACCAACTTTAGGAGTTAAGAACACCTTTTACATTTTAATTTCTAATTTGTCCTTCTTAGGTGTTGTTACCTATGAGTACTAACTATGTCAGTGTCTATATATTTTCATCTTCACTGGGAAATTAATAAACTAGTGCTCTTTAATTTGATCAATGTAGCTATCCAGATTAGTTCATAGTAATCTCAAATCGAATTCTGTTTATGTCTATGGATTCCAGTTTAACACAAGTTTAAACCCGAAAACTATATAAAAATACATAACCAAATTTGTAAAAAAATATTTATTCAGCAAAAAGTCTCATAAAATCTAAAAAGATAGACTTAAGAGTGTGTTTGACAGTGTGATTGTGGTTGCTTTTCAAATAGTTTTTCATGCCAAAATACATGCCAATAATATTTTTTTATTTTTTAAAAATTATTTTTGACATCAGCACATTAAAATGATTTGAAAACACTAAAAACATATTAATTTGAAGTTAATAAAAAAATAAAAATTTTTCAAATTTTATTAAAAACGCTTTTGAAACGCAAAAACAAACAGGTCCAGACATCCGCAATAACTAGGAAACAACCAATAAAAAAATTAATAAAGCTAAAATTCAAAATAACAAGAAAAAAGCCTAAAAATACTGGCTGAAACTTTGAATGCAATTTTAAGGGTCTTCGAAGAAGAATTTGGTGAATATGAGTGAATCATACGCTTGGCACGATGCATGTATGTCAACTCAAGTCTAGCTGGAACCCACTTGTAGAATTTAAATCCGACCCAATGATAAAATAAAAACTTATGTTTATTTGCAGTCAAATTGTCCATTTGAACAACTTTTTAAACCGTTTTTGTTTTTCGATCTGTTTCAAAAAATTCTAGACTAATTGTTCCGAAACTTTATTTTTCAATCTCTAGTTTTAGAAATGAGAGAAAAAGTCATTAAATATTTTAATGTTAGAGTGAGAAAATTATCGTTGACATCAAATCTAACCATAAAAATAATTAATTTTGGTGTTGAAACGAGAAGAATCCCACTTAAGTAATTTTTTACCTTTATATTGTCTAAAAAACATATATGAGCTTGGTTTTGAGTTTATTTGGGTTTGTAAATGGCTTTTTAAGATTATTGATGAGTTTATAAAGATGTCTAAGGTGTGTTAAGGTGTGTTGAAAATAAGTTTTTAGAGCCAAAAATCACTTCTTCTGATTTTCCAGCCATAATTTGGGGAGGAACAAGCAATGCATTACTTATTTATTTTTTTTGTTAAAAAAATAGTTTTGCACCTCTTAAAAGAAAAACAATTAGTCAACCCAGGAACACGGGCTTGGGCTATAACACACACAGGCCTAGGTTTTTTTAAACCCAATAGAGTTGGACCACCTAGGCTAAGTCCACGAGCTTTGGGGCTTTTTTTCAATTTTTTAAAAGAGAATAAAAAAATATAAAGTTTTTTTATAAAATATTATTTAATTTAGAGTATGACTTTTTTTAAATAAAAAAAATCTTGATTTGAAGTGTTTTTAATCCCATAAAATAAAATAAAAATCATTTCATCATTTATTTGTATGGTTTTTGAAGGTTTTTTTTTTTACATAAAAAAACCCCTTTTGTTATCAAACTTTTAAAAAATTGGAGCTATTTTTTATTTCAGTCTCACACATCAGTTTTATTTTTTTAAGAAAAAGAGATTGGTGTTTGATATAAAAAAGTATAAAACATAATATTAAAAATAATAAAAAATAATAAATCCAATGGGATCCATGACCCGGTTCAAAAAATTAATAAATCATTTTTTGAATTGAATATTTTTATTTTCAATTCTATACAATGTATTTTTTATAATTTAATTTAATTTTATAGAAAAATTTCATTTTTTACGTGATAATATTTTTAATCCTAAATTTACAAGAATTTTTTTAATTAAATTTAATCCTATATATTCAATTGAAATTGAACAACAAATTTGAAAATAACAATTAAAATTCAACAAAACAATAAAAAAATTATTGCAATAACAACTAAAATTCAACACAACTATTACTTCATAAAATTATAAAGAACAAATAATTGAACAAAAATAGAGAAAGAAAAAGAAAAAATAATACAAAAAATGTAGGCCTAAGGAATGAAAAATTCTTATTTTAATGGCATAATTAATTTCGGAGTTGAACTAGGTGTGATACAAAAAAAAACAAAAAAAATACATTGTTAAAAAAACTTCAAAAAAGAAGAAAATACTTCAAAAAATTTACCCACATGCACCTTTTAATTGTGTTGGGAGAAAAAAAGCTTGATTTCTAGTCTTGATGTTTGAGAGACAGAATGTAATAATAGATTAGTGAGGAGAGAATTTGAGAAAAAAACTAAGATTTAGCTGAGAGAGAAAAAAATGATGTTTTGATGCTCTCGTTGAATTTTTAGACTATGTTTTATGGACATAATTACTAATGGAATATTAAATATTATTATTTTTAAATAGTCCATCGGTGATTTTGTCTATAAAATCCCTCTGAATTTTTTCATTTCGTTTGTGATTCTGTTAATAAAATGGTAAATAGTCAACAGTTAGAAATGCATTAATTACTAGTGCATTAGAGTTCACAGTCCATTGATGATTTCGTTGAGAAACCTGCAACTTACTTAGTAAAAGCATTAAGTGCCAGCGCATTGTAATTCACAGTCCGTCAGAGATTTCGTTGGCAATATAAAAACTTTAATTGCCATCACCGACATATGAAGGGGTACAGTTCCCTTCGCCTCTAGAATATACCGAAAGAAATAGACCATTGATATATCCGTGTGTAATTTGTTTCATAAATAGTGCCTAGGAGAACCCTTCGCCTCTAAAATATACTGACAGAAACAGACCGTTGTTATACTCGTGTGTAATAAACAAACTGTTAGTATTTTCATCGGTGTGAAACAATGTCTGACACTAGATTGTATCTATATTCCTTATCTATCCATCCTGCAAATACTTCTTTGTAGAGAATTTCATCATTAAATATTACATTATAGTTTATGGCATTACATTTTTGTATTTTGATAGTTAGTCAGAATTGTCTTCTTTTTATTCAAATGAATTGTCATCAGCTCCATCACAATCTTTTATGTTGATTTCATTATTATCATCATCATCATTGACTTGTGCTTGGCCGCTGGAGCTTAGAACAATATTCAACTCCTCAACATCATTATCAACAAAAATATTCTTGGCAACATAAAAAATTTAATTTTCTTCTGAGTCAATCGATGGACCAACCCGATATTGATCAAGTAACTCACTAACTTGAAAGACATCATCTCCCACGTTTGATTCATTGTTCATCTTGAATAACCTCAACATGACCTATGGGATTGGTTTTCAATACGAATAATCAATCAACTCTTAAACGATCCTTTCTAAAAGAAAAGGTGTATGTATAATAAACTTGTTGGCATTGCTTGGTGAAAAAAAGACATCGTTGACGTTGCAGAGTCTAGCTTTTGAATTAATTTTGACCATACCATGATGGGGATCTACTCTGATTTCTTTGTTAGTTGTGTCATACCAATAGCATTTGAATAAAAATACTATATTCTGCTTGCTATGATATTGAATTCAATTACCTCTTATAATTTCTCATAATAGTCAACTTCAAACTCATTAGAAATCGATCTCTTAACACAAACCCCATTGTTATATGTCTTTCTACCCGACTCATATTCTTCAATATGAAACACATGTCCTTTGACAAAATACTCGTTGTAACTGTTCACCTTTCTTTAAGAACCCAGGCTTAGTAAAGACAATGTAACACCAACATTCCCTTCGAATTTATAAACCCGGTATATAAAGTACAACAATGAATAATGAATGAGAAATGTGTAATAAAACTAAGCATCCCGATGGATAATGATAATTAAGCAATACTTACATGTGTTCTGAACCACGTGAAAAATTATTCATCTTGTAATCGAAATATTTGGGATTTGGTCAGCTGTGAGTTTTTAGACAGTAAATATTAATGATGTTGCTATGAGGTATTCAACAATGTATGAGTTTATGATATTACAAGAGAGAAATAGTTCATTAATAACAAATTTTAAGTGGTATACTTACTGAATAAAAGGTCTTAATTCATCGTAGTTAAATAACACATAATTATGTGCTTGTCTGAATTCTATTTCAAACAAATATCTTCCCTTCATAGCATTTTTTGGTGCGGATCGTCCAGGATTGGAGAATATTGACAAGTTCTCACTCGAAGGCACTTCACCACCATTGTCATACCTTGGAACGCAATTGATTCTTATTCTCAATTGAGGCTTGAAATAGCACAAGATAAATGTATAGATTTCTTCAACAATATAGGCCTCACATATCAAAGCCTCAACATGCTCTTTAGTTTTAACTTTTTTTTTAAGGTTGAACAAGTACTTGTATGGAATTAAATAAATGTTTTCAATTCTAGAAAACAATTAAAATAATTTTTTAATTACATTGCATATGTAATCTCTAATTTCTTAAATGGAAACAACCATCTATACTGGACTAAGCCTCTAACGTTTACCTCAAATGGTAAATATATAGGTAGATTCTTCATCGAGTTAAAAAATAATGGAGGAAATATCATCTTAAGTTTGCATATTATCTGGACGATAATCGTTTCAAGCCTCTCAATGTGCTGTGTCTATAACTTGTTGGAGCATATATCTCTAAAGAAATGATTGATCTCCATAAATGCATCTCATATCCCTTTTGGCAATAAATCTCGATAAGCTAATGGAATGAGTGTTTGCATAAATATGTGGCAGTCATGGCTCTTCATTTTATACAATCTGCAATCCTTTAAATTAACCAACCTTGATATGTTCGAAGCATGTCTATCAGTGCGACCCATGACCCAACATAAACCAACCCATATTTTTACGGTGACAAAACAAAGATATATCCATTCTAGCCTTGATGTTGTCTTTGTCTTCCCCTTCACATCCATAACCATGTTGAAAATATTCTCAAACACGTTCTTTTATATGTGTATGATGTCAAGATTATGGAGGAAGAAATTGGTTTTCCAATAAGGAAGCTCTCAAAAAATATTTCGCTTTACCCAATTATAGGTCAAATCAAAACCAAGAAATTTATGCTTACCGTATTGGAAACCAAACATACTGTCACCGTACTCTAACATCATGTCATACAATTCTTCACCCAAAAGATGCGGTGGTGCAACATCCTTTTCAACTCTGCCAATAAAGAAATCATTTTTGTTCTTTAGGTACTTGTGATTCGTTGGCAAGAACTGTCAGTGACAGTCAAAAAAAGACGTTTTACCGTTGTTTGTTAGTGTGAATGCCTTGTTATTTTTTATGCAGTATATACATGCTAGTTTTCCATGTGTGCTCCAACTAGAAACCATTCTATAACCTGAAAAATCATTGATAGTCCACATCAAAGTTGCATTCATAAGAAAATTTTGTTTCATCGATACATCATAAGTCAAAGCCCTGGATGCACAGTTATTAAACCCGGACCGACCTAGCAGGTTGACCCTATAACGAACCCGACTGTATGACTTGATCAATGTTAAAAGATCCCAACATATTCTCTTAGTTTGAGGATAATTTTTTTTTAATCTACCAAAAAATTCATTAGAGTTTCGTTTGTATTTAGGACATCCCAAGTTATCGACCACTATCAATTTACTCAATCAACCCATCATCACAGGGTCCCATAAATCCGGACCTTATATTAATCATCATAATTCAACACCTCACACAATAAACACACTATATATATATATATATATATATATATATATATATATATATATATATATATATATATATATATATATATCCTACAAGTAAGTTCAATATTAACATAACCCACATATCATATCATAAAATTTTAAAGAAAAATGAATGCTAACATGCAAAGAAAGCATGACAACATAATAAGTGTTCTTAAACATTTCAAAGGAGTTAATTACAAGATAACTAAAGTACTACATGCTAAGCTGAACTTTTATAAATACATCAAGGTTTACACAAAAGCATACTACATAAACACGTTAATTCCCTTTTATTTAAGTTAAATATTTACAAAAGCTTGACAAAGTAGAGTCCTAAATTAATGATTTCCCTGGATATTTGATGGACCTGTTACATAAATAAACATACCATTATGTTGATAAAAGAAATATATATATGCTCATGTAATGTATCTGAATAAAGTATTAATTTTCTATTGGATCTATAAGAATTCTAACAGACAACTTATATTTTGCTTGTAAATCTTTTAAACCCAATTAACACTCATTTGCATATTCTTAATTTGAATACTCTTATTTACTTGTATGAACCGGGTGACCTTGTAAAGTCTATTCTTATGATCTATTTCCTGGTAATCATATCACGGATCCCATTAGCCGAAACTAATCTTGTAATCCATTTCCCAGCAATCCTATCACGGATGCCATTAGCCAAAGCTAATCTTGTAATCCATCTCCCGGCAATCCTATCACGGATGTCATTAGCCGAAGCTCCCGGCACTCCTATCACGGATGCCATTAGCTGAAGCTAATCTTATAAATACGCTAGACTTTATTTACATTGAACATGATATTTATTGTAATTGCATTCACCAGAGGAATTTTAAATTGTATAAATGCAAATAGGAGGGGAAAATCACGCACCTGCTCCACCTGTCTCGTGACCTCCCGTAACAGAAGATCCAATCCTGGTTGCTCCTCCTGAATCACAAGGAAGTTTTTGGTTATGATTCCTTTAAGCCAATATTATAAAGAATCCATATTCATTTATTACTCATATGTTACTTTCTATGCATGTTCATTTCCTCATAATAACAAATATACATATATCAGGTATATTTTTAAAGTTAGTATCTCAATGTACAAGTGTTCGATGACTCAATTCTTTTATGTTTTTACATATAATATTCACGTGAAAGTCTATTGTTACTGTCTAACTTTGAACTGTTACTATCTAGACATTGAACTAATACTGTCCAACGGTTACTGTCCAACCATTGTTGTTTGAACAGTTACTGTCCAACGGTTACTGTCCAACCATTGTTGTTTGAACTGTTGTTGTCCAATCGTTACTGTTTGAACTGTTGTTGTCCAATGGTTGTTGTTTTGCTGTCCGACTGTTGCTGTCCAACCATTGTTGTTTGAACACTAATCATATTTTTTTAACTATATCTAGAGTTTTAGAACTTTATTTTAAATGAGATTGATCTCGTTGGAAAACTAAGACACGAGGCTACAAGTTCTCTAAAGGAAGAAGAACCCAATTCTGCTTCCAAGATAGTCAAACTTGCTCATCAACTCATCAGTCCTACTGCCCTACAGAATCAGTCACGACTCAGTCCCGGTTGGTAACCCATAACTGGAGTTCTACATCTCCAAATTAAGCAAGATTAGTTTTCTTGGTTAGCTAACATCCAAATCTACAATTTCTATGTAGGAATCCAATCCTAATCCCCTCATCCTCCTACCCGAAATCTCACCGAAAGTCAGAAGACAAGTCTGTCCAAATTCGTCTCCCCCTTCCCTCACACAATACTTTCATAAAGTACATATCACACATATGAATTAACTTAATTTTAACAATAAGTATTTTTTCCTCAATTCATGTCTAAGAACCCTAACCTATGATTCAATATCAAGGCATCAATTAATTATCGAATTTGAAATGAATTTTTAAGATCGTGTTTAGAACACCTTACCCGGTATGAATTAAGATTTTGATCTTCAACCAATTGAAGATTTTCAATTCCCTCCTTTCTTTTCTTCTTGTTTAATTTCTTGTTAATCCCTTGTAAACAAGTGTTTATCCTATCTATAAACCCTTAATCTTGAATGAGTTCTTGAAATTTTAGTGTTTCTCTCTTGATTTTTCAAGAATGGGTATAAAATTCCATATTTTCTCTCCTTATGGTTCTTGCAGATTTTTGATGAGGAGAGAATATTTATACTCTATGATTTTTCTTATTTGCATTTAGGCCCCACTTCCTTTAAGTGTATTATTCTTTTCAATTAAATCCAACCCTCAACATTACCAAGCTTATTATAATGTTTTGAATTATTTCGCCCGGAAATTATATTAAAAAATTTCTGAATTCCTATCTTTTATTTAACCATACGCATGAATTTCTTCACTTTTATTTCTCATGTAGTTAGTTTTCAATTTAATCAAACTTTATATATATATATATATATATATATATATATATATATATATATATATATATATATTCCTGGGGTTTACAGGCCCGGTGGCTGGACCAATATGTGTTTGTTAAAAGACTAGCCGGAACAACTCAACAAAACCTGATCGACCTGGCGGGTCGACTCATGACCCGAGTGAACCCGGACGAGACCTGTTTTTTTTTCAAATATGGTTTTTCTCCTATGCCCCTCTTTTTCATTTTTTTTAGTTGGTTATTAACACTTTTTAAAGTTCACTATATAAATATTAGATAAATGTTTCATTTTTTTATATGGGATTTGAAACCTTTTAGTATATATATTTTATATTCCCAAGAAAAAAATTATTTTTTCAATGTGGGATTTGAAGACCTTTCACATATATACTCTATGTTCACAAGAAAAAAATTATGTTTTTCAATGTGGGATTTGAAACCTTTTAGTATATATACTCTATGTTTCCAAGAAAAAAATTATTTTTTCAATGTGGGATTTGAAGCCCTTTCGTATATATATTCTATGTTCACAAGAAAAAAGTTGATGTTTTTTCAATGTGGGATAAAAAAAATTTTGTTTAAATACTTCAACTTAAAATGATAACATAATATCTTTTCAATGTGGGATTTGAAGCCCTTTAATATATATACTCTATGTTCACAAGAAATAAGTTATATTTTAAATATGGGATTTAAAGCCCTTTAGTATACATACTCCATGTTTACAAGAAAAAAATTATATTTTTTCAATGTGGGATTTGAAACCCTTTAATATATATACTCTATGTTTACAAGAAAAAAGTTATGTTTTTTCAATGTGGGATAAAAAATTAAAATATTCTTTTAAACTTCATTATTGACAACATGTATAGCTTATATTCACATGGATTTTTTCTTAATTTTTTCATATGAAATATTAAAACTTAAAATATGTTTTTAATTTTTTTGGTTTGATCCGGGTTAACCCATGAAATCCGGGAACCGGCCCTTTGGCGGGTCAACCCCCGGGTCGGGTTTGATAACTATGCCTAGATGACCACAACTGCATCAACTCGTCAATCAACAATCGAAGACAAACATCTATATTCTAGCCTGGATTATCAAGACTAAGTATGACCGTAGATAAAAACATGAACTCCAGCCTCATACACATACCCGGTGACCAGTTGTAAACCGTGAGTATAACCGAACAACAAGAATAAGGAGTAGCAAACTACCCAAATGGATTGAATCCGTCTGTACATAACCCAAAATACACGTTCCTTAATTCTGCTGAAAAGTGAGGATGCACATTGTTAAAGTGTTTCCATACTTCACCATCAGAAAGATGCACCATCACTCTATCCACCGCATAATGTGATTGGTGTCATGTCATGTGCTCAGCAGTGTTACAAGAGTCCTTCCCCTACCAGTTCTGGGTTATAACGAGAATGCCCACATATCCTGCACTTGATCAGTTTAATATTTTCAAGGTAGTACAACTTACAGAAGTTTGGACACATGTTAATTTTCTGGTATCCTAGACCGAGGGGTTTCATCATGTACTTAGTTGCATATAAGTTCTCTTTCAACTTGTTCCTTTCAGGTAAAATGTTTTTCGCTCATTCGATAATTTTGTCATAACCGACCTTACTCAATCCATAATCCGACTTGATGGTGAACACCTGTGCAACGACCTATAATTTATTATGATTTGTGTAACCATCCCATAATAGTTCATCAAAATCTTTCAAAAGATCATAAAACCTAGCCGCATCTGCATTAGGTTCTTCATCTACGATTGGACATTAATCGGCATAACCCTGATTCATTCTCATTGCATCCATGACCATAGTCCTATAAGGATTACTATTGTCATCTACAACTCCATACACGTTGCTAGCACTATAAGTTGTCTCAACTATCCTTTCTACCATGGTCTCGTGGGGAACAAATGGTTCTCCGTGTGCATACCAACACATGTATTTCTCCATGATTTTTTTTATAAAAGATACATCGTTACAACATCTGAATTAAGAAACTTTTTATTTTTACACCTTATACATGGACACTTAATATCGCCTCCATTAATATTTCTCGGATTAGATATTGTGTAATTAATAAAACCCTGAACCCCATTACAATATTTCATCCTCCGTAATCCTTGGGGTAAATCTTGATACATCAAATTTAATTAACTACGTTAACTAAATAAATTTGCAAAAATATTCGTTTAGCTCAAAATTATTCAACCTATTTTAATACTTCTCTTAATTCTTTATCAATTATTTATGGAGATACAAAGTTGTACACATTTATGGAATTACAACTCGAAAATGAAATTGACAAAATATAAAACGGGCCCCTTAAACAAGTTGTTATTTATTTCATCACAAAATACTTAAGTCAGTAATTCGACATAAGTTTTAACAATTTACAAACAAATACAATTTTACAAAAACTAATACGCACCATAACATGTACAAATCATAAATTCATACAACAACTTTGTTCGAGAAAAAACAAAAAAACAAGTAAACAACCAAACAAAAAATGGTACATTTGCTTAATTAAGGTGTAGAATCCTTAATAAAATTTCAATAAGAACATAGATGATGACAAACAGAGTGTTGTTGTGACTGAAAAAATTATGGGAGGTTGAGTTGTGTTAAGATTGAGGGGGGGTGGGGCTGTTTTGTTGTAGGAAAATTTTACAAGGAAGAAGTAAAAATGGGGGAGGGGGGAGGAGGGTCGAGTGCTAGGTTATATATTAAATATTATCGATGGATTTACCGACAGTGACTCCGTCAGCTATTCTATCGATATCAATGTCACATCATTGTATGATTTGTCTATTTGAATCCTATTGTAATTTCATTGGTAACTGCGTCATACATGTCATTGCACTGTTTGGTTTTTTTCTTCCTTCTATTTCGACGGCGATTCCCTCGATATATACCAACGATATATTTCTGTTAGTGTTTAACGATGGAGTTAACAATGGAAAAATTCAGTTGGTAAATATCACCGTAAAATACCAACAGAAAGATTTTGTTGGTGTTTTCATTTTTATTCGTCAATTTTTTTGGTAGTGCCTTAACTCTTTTATAAAAGTTTTATTCTTTTTAATTTCACTCTTCAATCTAAGTTGATAATGTATTAAATTTTTTTTCCTCATTGATAAGTTTTTTTATATATTTATGTGAAACCTTGCTATAGTTACCTCTTTTTGTCTCAATATGATTTTAATAAAACTAAATTATTTAGTTGGTCATGACTAAAATGTGCTTGCGATGCCAAAATATTTGACTGAAAAAATAATAAAGACCTACAATCGTAGCGCAGGCGTGAATAACTAGTGCAATGCAAGTCCCATTCCTCTTTGTCTTTTGCAAGCAAGACTACAGTTACCAAAAATTGTATGACAAGGCAAACGAGACTCATGACCTGGAATTCCACCAATTGTTTGCTTATCGTTGCTAACTTGTCTCTATTAAACAAAGAAAGCTTGCAAATAAGAATATATTAGAAAGGTGCCCGAGTTATCCAACGAGCCGATTTCAATTTTTCTTAATATAAGATAAATATGCAGATAATTATAGCATTTTTAAAATATTAAAAAACTCTAGCTATCAATTTGAATAGATTCAATAAATTTAGTTAATTTAACAATATAATTATAAAATTAAAAGATAACAACAATAAAAAAAATAAGAATGACAATAAAAAAAAAAGTGTTTTCCAATATCATGAAAAGACACGCTATAAATATTTTTAAAATGTCTCAACAATCTTATTTGAAAATAAAACAAAAATTAAATGAGAATAATATAATTTTATAAAATGAAAATTGAAAATATGTCAAGCTCAATTACCAGTAAAGAAAATACTGAAGGATGAATTGAAAAAAAATTAAAAAGAACAAAAAAAATTAACTGAAGTCAGCATGCTAAACACGGAACCAACTTAAAAGGGCAAGATAACCCATACAAAAGAAACTAAATAAGACAATGATGATAAACTTTTAGGCAAACAAAATAATTAAGGGTGAAACAAAAAGAAATCAATAAAAAAAACATTAGGAAAAAAACCCTCAAGTTAACCTAGGTTAACTTAACTATTTTGTGACCTGAGATATGAGATTGAAAAAAACTATCACAATACACACACACACACAAAAAAACACACACAAATCATGCTTGAATATGAGACAAAGACAGGCTTACCAGAACCAGATTATAAAATGTTTTTTTTATTTGATTAAGAAAATAAATGTTTAATCTAGATTTTTAAAATTTTTATTTGCTTTCATTATCTCTTGGTTACTAAATAGAAAAGATTGGAATTATAAAATGCATTATCACTTCATCATATCAAACTTCAAAATGAACAACTATAATTTATATGAAAGTGGAGAATAGAGAGAAGGGAAAGATTAACAGAGTGTGAGGCAATTATGAGTGTGAAGACGAGAGAGAAAAAAATTAAGAGAGAAAAGGAAAAATATTATTTATACCAAGAACTCGGGTTACTTATTTTGGGATATATAGATTGGGTCGAGTTGAGAGGGTTTAAAAAAATCTCAACCTACACCCGACTATCGATATCTATTTAATAGTTTTTTTTTATTTACTATTTTCATATCCGGGACATCACGGCGACCAATTAAAATTTCTTGATTGGAAAAGAAAAGATTATTTGGCATCTCGTTCTTTGGGGAAAAATGTCTAGTTCAAGGAATCGACACCTATTATTATGATCATTAGAAATCATAACTGATCAACAGAGATTCTATGGTACGTGACTGATTAAGTGAAAGAAAAGATGTTATCACCCTTTAAGCATCCTACATGAGATAGATTGCATTGCTAGTTTTGTCAAAAATTGCTAAAAAAACATTTTTCCTTTTTTTTTTATTCTTCCTATAATATTCTTAACTCTTGCGTCAGTGAACAATTTACCTATGAATATTTCTAACTTTAACGTTGATAAATATTGCACAATCCAAAAAGTGTTATATTCATGATTCTAGCGTCAATGAATAAGTTCACAAATTTTGGATTTTTAATGAAAAAAAAAACAATTTTTTATGCTTTTTTTTCTTTTTGTTTACCCTTTTTATTATTTTTTTAGACAAAAAAAACCATTGCATAATATATTTACATTTAATAGTAATGGTCTGTATATTAAGCATATAGCATAAAAAAAAAAAAATGAAGCTTGAGGGGCTCACAAATAAATCAAGATAGGTCCCCAAATATTTTAAGAATTTTCTGAAAGGGAATAAAACATATGGACAAAGCATAAAAGTATATTTTGCAAAAACATATAATCAGGTCGGCTGGGCCTGGCCCACTCTCTTTTTTGGGTGAGGGTACAGGCTGGGCCGGATCTAGTCAGCCCGGCCCGGTTATTGGTTCAGACCAGTAACCCATTGGGTTGTCTTTCCCGCAGGCGTGTGTGAACTTAATCACACACGCCTGCTACAGTCGTTGGTTAATTAAATTGTGAAGAGAGGGAAACCAAAGCACCGGATGCCGAAGCTTGAAGATGATGGCGTAGCGTTGGAGAGCTTTCCTTCTGCTCTTCCCCTCGTTCCTCTTCTCTGTGACCTCTTGTTTCTTTTCTTGTCTCTTTTTTTTGTTTTTGGTTTTTCTCTCTCTCGGTCTCTCTACCCTCTCTGTGTGTCTTCCCCCTGTTTTCTGCCCTTTTTTTTCCTCTCTTTTTCGTTCTGTTTCTCGCCAGAAAAAATCCCTCCCTCCTTTTTTCGTGCTTTTTCCTCTGCCTTTTATAGGCTTCTCTGCTGCTTATCTCCCCAGGGCCATGATAAGGCCTGGGGACATTGTGTTTCGGCCGGATTGGGGCACCAACAGTCCTGCCCATGCCGGACTGTTGGTGGCGGTTTCCGCGGCCTGCTAGCGATCTCGTGGCGGGGGAGGGACGTCGGCTAAAACAGAGTCCGGCCTTTGGTCTTCATGTCATTGCCTTGTTGGGGTTATGTGGCACAATTTCCCTTTTTTAGGTGGTGCCCTCTCCTTCCAGAGGAGGAGGAGGAAGAAGGAATAGTGCCTTTGAAACGGCGTCGTTTCAGGGTGGGAACGGAAAATTTCAATTTGGGTAAATTGTAATTAAACCCCTGTATTTCAGCACCATTTACAAGATGGCCCTTGGTTTCTAATTTAATCACTTTAATCCTTAATCAGCCCCTGATTTCATTAATTAACTAATTCAAAGTTTAATTAAGTCCCCAAACTTATCTATTTTTCAATTAAACTCTAGATTTCATTAATTAAACTAATTTCAAGTTTAATTAAGTCCTCAAATTTATCAATTCTTCAATTAAGCTCCGAATATCATTAATTAAATCCATTCAAAATTTAATTAAGTCCTCGAACTTGTCACTTCTTTCAATTCCAACCAAAATTAACTTCCAAAATTATAATTCCAACCTGATTAACCCTTTAAACTTCTAATTTGTGTTGTCTTAATCCAAATCTTTATTTTTCTTCATTCATTCCAATTTTCCATTTCATTTTCTTTCTATTTTATAAAATAAAAATAAAAATTGGGTTATGATAATTATTATTTGTAATATTCATATTATTCGAATTTGACGAGTTGGGTCGGGTCATATAATACAAATATTACAGATAAGCTGATTGTTTTTAACACCTCTAAAAATATGGAGGGGATGCCGAGAAAATTCTGACATCTTGGAATCTAGTGCTTGGCCAATGAGTGACACAAGAGTGCAATGATGCGTGAAATACATGTTTTCACAATTTTTTTAATAATATTTAGATTTGCTAAATTATTAAATCACCCCATGGCCTACATGATAATTCCTTTGATATAAGAGAACAATAAGTTGTACATAAAAAGAACTAACTCTTTTGTTATAGCCTCTAAGACAAACTTTAGGGAACAAGTGGCAAATTTACATAATAAAGAACAAAAGACAAAACTTGCTAAGAAAAGGACAAATATTTAATAGTAAATGTTTTATCTATAACAAGACAAGGTGGCCAAATGTTGTAGAAATAAGGCTCAACGAAGTAACCCAAAAAAGGAAAGGACCAATGAAGCTAATATCAATGAAATTGATTATCTCGCTAATGAAGTTTTGAAAATAAACATATTGATTGTTATTTTTTAAGTCAACTTTATTAAAAATCTAGTTATAGGTTGTCACTCGTCCAAATAAACATGTATAAACCTAAAAAAGGATGTTCTCCACTCACAAAGAAATGGATAGTGAACATTTAGAGATGAGTAATTCATCAACCTCCAAGGTATTAGGTGTTGGGACCTTTATAAAAGTGACTTTCAAAAAACTATTAACCTTTAAAAACATGCTTCATGTTGTTGACAAATTTATAATTTCTAAAAATAGGGTGTTCATAGGAGATGTGTATCTCAGTGATGACCTCTTCAAAATTTGTCATTTTCCTTCTAAATGCTTGGTCACCAGGCAACCAAAAAACTTTGGTCTCTCATTTTTCTTTTTTGTTTTTTTGCTCTTTTGGTCCTCTTGTCCAAATACTTTTTTATTTTAATTTTTTTAAAAAAGGCGACATGAACGTTGACATAATGAGAAAAATTAATCAATGATTTTGAAATGAGTGTGTTAAAAACCGAACGTGTCAAAAATCAATTTTTGAATTTTTAATTATTTTGAAAAGACACTGAAAATGCCAAAAATGACGTAAATACATCAAAAATATATTTTTTAGATTTTTTGTTCATTTTTTCTATAATTTGGATTTTTTTCAAAAACAATGAAAAAAAAGGTAAAAAATTGGGTTATGACAACTATTGTAACCATGACTAATAACAATAACAATAACAATAACAATAACAATAACAACAACAATAATAATAATAATTCTCACCTATTTGAGTCTTATTGACATGTGATCAAGCCATCTGAATTATAAATTTATTTTAATAAATCTCAATTTATTACCAATTATGTTTTTTGAGAAAAAAAAATTATAAGTGAGGTTTTTGTAAAATAAAAATTCATAAAAACTTCTTTATATTCAATTGAAAGAAGTAATGATCCTCTATATTTAATTCATTTAGATAGTAGTGATTTAAAGTTTATGCAAACTATAGGTGGAAAAAAAGTATTGCATTGCTTTTATAGATAATTGCACGAGGTATTATTATTCCTATTTGTTTAGAAGCAAAGATGAGGCTTTTGTAATGTTGAAACATTATATGAATGAAGTTGAAAATCAATTTGATAAAAAATAAACGAAATAAGAAGTGATAGAGGTGGAGAATACGAAACACTATTTGGTGAATTCTGTTTTTAAAATGGTATTATCCACCAATCTACCGCTCCTTATTCACCTTAATAAAATAACATTGCAAAACATAAGAATTGAACTTTAAAATAAATGATGAATTTAAAATAAATGATGAATGAAATGTTGATAAGTTCAGGAGTACCTCAAAACTTGTGCGGGGTGGTAATTCTGATTGTAAATTATATGCATAACAAAGTACCCCATAGGAAGTTAGATAGTGTTGTTCTAGAATTAAAGCAACAATAACACCTGAGAGGGTTGAATTAAGTGTTTCACTAATAATAATAATTATTGGAATTAACTCCATTAAATATAATTAACACAATTAACTAACAATATAATTAAAGTGGTTAAAGTAAAGACTATAGGGATAGAAATTGCAAACTTGGTTTTAAATAAAAAATCAATTAAAAGTGAATGAGAAATTGTTCTTGTAGAACCTTTGGATAATAAAAGTTTCAAACCTAAAATAACACTCATGAGTTTGGGCTTTGAGTTTGGTTAATAAAAAATATTTTGCTTAGAATGAACCAATAAATTAATGATAAGATAATAATGAAAGTATTTATCCAAGATTTTGAACCCCAAAAACCAATTTTCAAGTCTCTTTTACCTAAATCACATGAAAAACACCATAGCAACTCCTTAAACCACCTAATGATCTAAAATAACCCTTGAAATTACTAAAAACACGACCAAATCTAAAAAGTATAAACATACCCTATCTACTTTTTATAGCATTTGTAGAGGCAAAAACACCATCATTACACTTTTCTCATCGAATGGAACCTTTGAACACCAAGCTTGGCCATCTTTGTTGCATGATCATGATAATGGATACTTTCTCTCGACCATCATTTTCCAGCGAGTTTCTCTCTCATTTCTCAAAGTTAAGGATTTAAAAATAGACCACAACACAATTTTTAATGAATTTGGGATTTTC
>Ga0325401_1001885_pt1 | contig 18161 bp, 5 predicted proteins | sample PopdelMetagenome_FD_205666 | JGI IMG/M metagenome (GOLD analysis project Ga0325401, IMG submission 205666) | Populus deltoides microbial communities from Bellville, Georgia, United States - Xylem-PdKOR-R2 | ecosystem: Host-associated > Plants > Phyllosphere > Stem > Wood/Secondary xylem | place... | reverse complement strand
GTTCAGAATCCTTTTCTTACAAGGATTGCTTATTCATCCCAGCTACAAAAATGAAAAAAGACTTTATAATAAATTCTACCTTCAAATCAGATTTCCTAGTCTATTTGGAACTTCTTAATGATGACAAATCTGATTCTAGCATATTTAGGATGATAATTTTTGAATTTTTATTATTTTCTTTTTAGTCTTTGGGTTATTATTACTTATTTGGGTCAATTATAAGTGAGCTTAATATAAGTCCACCTAAGAGGGGTCCATTAGGGTTTATTTAAGTTTAGAGTTAGTATAAATAAAAGCATAACCAGACATGTAAGTTAGACAATTCAGATTAATAAAACTTCTTGTTTGCCGTACTTTGTGTGTGTGTGTGTGTGTTGGTGAGATAATCTCCCTTCCATAGTTCTCTAAAGAACTGAAAAATAACTTATCGAAGAACAACTGTCTTCGTGGCGTCATCCTTATACTTCTCGTTCGCGAATCAATATTCGTTGGGTGAGGGTCTTCGTTTCTAATAGTGTTGGTGCCTCGGTACAAGTTATCTTTGTGTTACACTCCTATCAATTGGAGTGTGTTTGGCAGTGTGATTGCTTTTCAAATAACTTTTCGTGTCAAAATACATGTCAATGATTTTTTTTATTTTTAAAAATTATTTTTGACATCAGCACATCAAAATGATTTGAAAATACCAAAAACATATTAATTTGAAGTTAATAAAAAAATAAAAAAATTTTTAAATTTTGTCAAAAGCGCTTTTGAACGCAGAAACAAACAGGCCCCAAACCTGATTGATATTAGTTTTAATGTTAATTTGAAGGTTACCATATTATTGTAATTGACATATATTGAATATTTTAAAAAAACTTGGTAACGCATGCAACATATGCACTAGCATGGAGACAACCCTTGTGCCATTCGAGTAGGTATGTCAGGCCGTTCGACCACCAAACTCCGCCTTTCGAGGTGATGTTTGAAAAATCTTGGCACTCCCTAAATGATGGGGCGGCACATGGATTAGAAGCGCCCTTGATTTGGTGTCAGTGGCCATTCATTTATTTTCCTTCTACTCTCTCTCATCCTCAAATTTAGCGCCATCTCTCTAAAATTTCAGACCAAACCTTTTAATTTTTTTCTTCTTCACATTTGGTTCTAGTCCTTTTGATTACAATTTTTTTAATAAGATTATAAAATCACAAATATTTTCTGATTTCACCCCTATTATTTTTTAATATATAAATAATGTATAAAATTATAAATGTTTCTCAATTTCACCCCTGTCATTTTTTAATCTATAAATAATCTATTAAATTACAAGTACTTCTCGATTTCACTCCAATGATTTTTATTATCTTTTAAATTTAATCATTATTTTAATTGCTATTTATTTTGTTTAGGATCAATTTTTTTTTCAAATTTCATCCTCCTTGGATTTTTTTATCAACTTATTTTTTGTTGCTGGTTTTTTTGCCTTTGTAATTTTTTTTGTTAATATTTTTCTCTATGATTTCATCATTTAAAATTAAATTAGTTGAGAATTAAGCTCATTGATTGAACCTGAGCCCAGGATTTTACAAGTTGTGAGTTTTAAAGATTAGACCAGGTTTAGAAGGTTCGCCCGAGTTTTCTTTGTTTTTCCTTCCCTTTTTTTAAGTTGATGTTTTCTTATTATTTTTATCTTTTTTTAGTTTTGCTTTGTTATTTTTTATGGTTTATCTTTTTTTAGGTTAGGCTCGGGTTCATGATCAAAATCACCGATTTTAAAGGTTAACATGAATTCACTTTTGTTTTCATTCCCTTCCTTTTTAAATTAATTTATTTTAATTTTATTCTTCAAACTTTTTTCAATGCTTTTTTTTGTCAATTTACTTATTGTTATTAGTTATTTTTATTCATATTATTTAAATTATCAATTGAAGTAACAAGTGGGGGTCTTGGATTTGTTTTACCCTTCATAGAAAAAAATTCATTCAATCCGTGGTGGAACGCGAGTAATAAATCTAGATGAAATCATTTTTATTTTATTTTTTCTTCTTTGCAGGTTTAAAATATTTTATAAATTTTCTTCATAACTTGTAGTATCATAATTTAACCTTTAAATTCTTACATCTTTGAGAGAAGGAAAGGGTTGTCTGATCTCTATTGCTGTCTTTATGGAGAGATGTTAAAATTAAAAACGATAGCTTGTTATATTTTTATTTTATATATATAAAAAAAATTGTTAATATTTTGAATCTCTGTGGGCTTTAAGTTCAACATAAAATCATATATATGTGTGACCTAAAATTAATCAAAATTAATCCACCGCCATGTTGAGTACAATGCCAGCATACAAACAATTAAGGTCAAAATATCATAATTAATGAATATGATTAACTTGAAAGGGAAGTAATTAAAACCACCTAATTAATGTTAAGTTTCTTTAATTATATGTTGAGTGCAATACCAGCATTCTTTAATTATATGATTAAGATCATCATTGCTGAATATTACTGACGAGAAGCTTAAGCCCTAATTCCAACAATAAACCTATCAAATTAAAAAAAAAATATTCCAACACTAAAAACAGTACATTCTTGATTATATATATTAATTAACAAAAACCCAAAAGAGAGACATTTTTACCATGGATTATATTGTAGCGTATGAGTAAAATTAATGTGGATTGTAATAGTGTTTTGTTTTTGTTTTTTTATGTCATTTTTTATATATAGACATATTTTTTTTTCAATTTTATTCTTTAATATTGTATTTTCTGAAATTAGAATTGATGATTTGTTTTATTTTATTGGGGTTATTATGACTTCAAGAAAAAAATTTGATTTTAGATTGATACTTGATTTTTCAAAAAAAAAATTATTGCTTCCAAAAATTATAAATATGGACACCAAAATTGATAGAGTGGCAAATATACATGATTTTTTTTTATAATGTTTAACACCTTTTAAGAAATTTTGGCATTTCGAAATTTTCCACTTTATTTTTTTTTCTATTTACTTGAAAACTTTTTTATTTTAATCTAGAATTTTGTTCTTCTCACATTTTAATCTCTAGGTTATACAAAAGGAGAGAAAGTAGTCGAAGAATGGTGAAGGAGAAAGAAAAAATCAATAGATTAAATTTCATTAACAAAAAATTAAATTTAATATCAATATATTTCTCTTGAAGAGATGAGTTTTATTGGAGTGTTTTTTAGCTTTTGTTTTGTTAGAAAAAATAGATTAGGTTTTAGAGAGAGTTTCTCTTTGGTTTAATTTTGCATTTAAAAACTAATTTAGGGATGTTTTGAATTAGTGAGGTTCTAAAAATATTTAATATTAAGAATTTTTAGAGAAAAATATATTGAAAAATAAAATTTTGAATCCAAAAAAACCCATTCCAATTTTATAACTACCTCTAACAGTTGAAATCTAGACAATAACATTGCTCTATTTTTTTAAAAAAAGCAAAGGGCAAACAACGTAAGCAAAACAAATTCAAGACCAGGTCCACAGATCCCATCTGTATAGCTTGGATGCCAGCTTTTTTTTATTTATTTTTTAAAAAATTTTATTTGAGTTTTCAAGGAAATGCAAAAAAAAAAAAAAAATCTTTGCATGATATTTAAATTACTGTTTAATTTTTCTGTGATTCTTAAATAATATTAAAGGTTTTTATAGGAATGTTAACAATTGTTTTCAATTATTGTGTCTAATATACAAAAATAAAAAATGAAAGATTGTTCATGAATATTTAATAAAATAAGATTCATTTCCTTTAACTTTAAATGGAATTTTTATATTATTGTTTTTCAATTTTTTTAATCACATATATGATATCGATTGTCTCGTATTTTTTTTTTAGATCATTATTGATTTTTATTTAAGAAAATAATGCTTTCAATTAAAAAAAACATGTTTTTTTTTAAATAATCAATAGATGCATTAATCATAAAATTGAGTTTAGGTTGAAGAAATATATTTCTTTTTAATTATTTGTTATTTGTTGTTTTTCCTCTTTCAATTAAATAAAAAATAAATTATAAAATATAAAGTTATTAAAATCAATCATGACCAAGACCTAGGTTACGGATTAAATGGAGCAACCTTGGCTCAAGACAATCCAAATCATTATTGTTCTAATTTCTTAATAAAAAATTAAATCAATATTTTTATTTATTTAATTTTTGCAAAAAAAAAAACAAACTAGATTTCAGTCCAATCACGAATGCATTCACTAAACTGGTTAAGTCATATTATATCTAACTCTCACTTAATTTATTTAAAAACTCAACATGATATAGGGCTAGATCAATAAACCATCTTGTTGTTTAGTTGAGTTTAGTAATACTGTCAAAAAAAAAAAAAATCTCCACGGTAGTGCTGCTTGCGCTACCAACAAGATACCAAACACACACCAGTGAGGCACCAAAACGCAGAAACCTGTACTCCGAGACTAGAGTCGCTAAGACACAATTTCGCTGAAAGAGGGTATCAGGAAAAAAATGGAAGCAACAAGCATGATGATAGATGCTAACAATCTGACCTGAAACAAGTTCCATAGACTATCTAAACAATTCCAAATCCTTCCCCTCATGCAATGAAGCACATACATTGCAATGGAAAAGAGGAAATAATGATCATTAATGTCCCTCTTCATTTCATTAAATTTCTTCTAAGCGCATGCTGCTAGTTTTAGGAAACACGAATCTTTCTACAACATGCTCCCTTGCAATGATCTTTGATCTCAAAGACTCTCAGTCAAACAGCGGAAGAAGAAATAAAACCAAAGATGTAGGGAGAAAAATGTGCCCGTATCAATTCCGCAATGAAAAGTAGAAAGAAACGTAAAGATTGCAAGTTTTAAATCATTGAAGGGCAAGGTATTAATCACAGCAGTTTCTGAAGTTACATCTGAAAATCTGTAAAGAATGAATGTATTACTGTATAAACAATCCACACCCTGTATGAACATCAAAACTATGCTAGCGATCAACAAAAAGTCCATGATGAAATCTGTATGCAACCCACATTAGAGATGGCAGAAAAAAGAAACTCATGGGAGTTGGAATAGTCCCCCGATTTGATTATTTCCTGATGGAGGGTCAATAGCAACCCAAAGTAATGAAATACAAATCGAAAGGAGAGCCGACCAAACGTATATGATGGTGGGTGTCTTCCCACGTCTTCCCATAAGCCCTTTTACAAAGGGGTAGAAATGAGCCAGGACCCAGAAGCTGAAGAACACACCTCCAAGTAAGTTGCTCCACTGAGGTGCTTCGCTATATATAGTTCGGGAAACACCGACTGCAATTGCAATGAAGTTAGTCATAATGATTGTGCAAGGTAGTATCATAAGAGATGTCCATTTGAATAGATGGAGATCAGAAAACTCATCGTCAGCATCATCTCCAGCTGATTTAGATGTCAGTGTGAATGAAATCTCAATCCCTGCAATCACCTTCAGTAGCCCCTGGAGCACGGCAGCAAGATGCGCACTTGTGCCTCCAATTAACCAGAACTGCTCATTCCTCCACCACTCCTCCAGTTCAATTCCAGACCAGTTGATCTCAAGCACAGCAAGAATGCAAAGGGTCACGCTGATGATAAAGAGGTATACTAGGAATGTGACAGTTAGAGACGCAACGATGAACTGATTGGTGAAGAGTGAAAATGCGGGAATGAAGCAGTAAACAACGAGGAATATAGAAGTGAAAGGGTAAATTCCAACATTGAGGTAGGCAATCCTCTGCAGGAGCTTCAACCTAGGGCCACCCACAAGGGCGTTGTTGCGAGAAAAGAATATCTCGACAGAGCCAGTCGCCCACCGGAGAACCTGATGAAGTCGATCAGTAAGGTTAATAGGGGCAGTCCCACGGAATGCATCCCTCTCAGTCACACAATAAACCGATCTCCATCCTCGTCCATGCATCCTATACCCAGTGACAACATCCTCAGTTACAGATCCATAAATCCACCCGATGGATTGGCCCCATTCAGTTTTATCTTCATACCAGCAAGAGATGACATGCACTGCCTCAGCAATTGTGGCTAGATGTAGGGGCCTAGGACCCGTTAGAGCACCAGGAGGGCGTCCGTATTTGACATGTGAATTGTCTGCGAGGGGAAGACCTTGAAATGCTGCCACCCTTACCGAATCAAGAAACAAACTTGAATTTCCAAACTTTCTAGGAATAAGAGGAGCGTTGATTTCCTGATTCTCTGCATCTTCCATTCCATGAGATTGGCTGATTTCTGGGGCAGAAGCAACGGCAGCCTTCTTGTGACGGCCGAAGAAGCAGCTGCCATGATCTTCATACCTTGGAGGATCGAAGTCATAGAAGGCAGTCCGACGAAAGAGGCATCCTGTTCCAACATATACTGGACCTTGTATCCCATCAAGGGCCCGCATGTTGACATCAAAGAAAACAGTGTTGTGATTGGCATAGCGGTCAGATGGATCAATTCCTTCAAACCTCTGAGGAAACTGAACATAACAAATGCCTTCCCCACCCCGGTCCATCATGAAGCATATGCCATCTCTCAATGCCTGGGAGTTGTATATGTAGTGGTCACAGTCAAGGTTAAGAATGAAAGGTCCATTAGACATAACAGCGGAGGCTCGAACCAGTGCATTCATCGCCCCAGCCTTCTTGTTGTGATCATAACCAGGTCGCTTTTCACGAGAAACATAAACCAACACAGGAAGGCGAATGTCCACTTCAGATAGGTTCATGGATTTGCTATCCCCTGCTATTCCTTTTAGTGGTTCATCACTAGGAGGCTGCAACATTACCTGTAGTTAAATGTTCAGCCTGTTATTCAGCACATACAATCTCACTCCATATAAACATATAAATAAATTTCAATGAAGTTACTAACTAGCATGTTGGGCAAGTAATGCATTTACAATGGAACTCTAGCAACACTAAACCTATAACTTTTGCCTGTGAAATCAAGGGAAATAACATTCCATATAGCAAGCAAGATGCAATGAGAAATTAATGGATGCTTTGTGTCTGTTATGTTCGACAACCAAAAAAAAAAAAAGAGTTGCTGTAATAAATTCATTAGAAGTTCTAATGTAAGTTTTAGAACAAGTAATCTTACCTGTAAGATGCTGGCATGATCACCCCTAGTATGCTCAGGTGCTGGAACTGTCCAGGTGCCAGGCCAATGGGTTCCATCAGCCATCCAGGTAGCCTTTGGGATCTTCAATCTATCCATTGGTTCGTCATCTACATTCTCGTTCCATCTTTTCATTGCCTTTAGCTCTTCTTGAGTATTATAGGCATCAGATCGGCGGCGAATTGAATCAGAAAGGCCGTTAATTCGAACCTTGAATTCATCATACTCACGTTTTGCCCGCCTTCTATCTCTAACAAAATCTGGGCGGATTTTATTCTTGTAAGGATCTCTTCTCATATTGAAATAAGATTCTGGGTTTCTAGGCTCAATTTCATGTTTCCTACAAAATGGAACCCACAAGCTGGCAAAACTAGCAGCCTCTGCCATGGCTTCAAAAGTTAGCAAAGCACCTCCATCATCAGAAACATAACACGAGAGCTTCTCAACTGGGTAGTCTGCTGCAAGAATAGACAGAATGGTGTTTGCAGTAACAAGGGGTGGTTCTTTCTCTGGATCTGCAGTAGAAACAAAGATATCTATGCCAGGAAGGTCAGATTTTCCTGTTGGATTACTTGGACTAGGAGTTTCGAACTTCTCCTTCAGAACATCAAGGTCAGTAACACGGTTAATTGGACAAAGCTTCGGGAGCTGGTCAAGTAGCCAAGAAAAGGCAAACCAGATTTCACAAACTGTAGACATGCCCCACAACCATCTTGCATCTTCATTAGGATTTGAGACCCTCCAACGCAGGAATAATGCAAGAACAATCATTCGGACAGGGATTAGAAGCCTGCAAGAATAGTTCAGCAGAGTGCATGAATTATAAAATCATATAGCTCACATGTGAAAAGAGAAAGCTCTCAGTAATAAGTAAACATAAACTCAGAACAATCATTTCGTGAAATGATAACCAAAGAAAAACAAGCAGAAATCTTTAAACTTTGCTGAAACTGTGGAAGTTGTAGTATATATAGCGAATCAAAGATGGAACTGAAGCCAAAGTAATGCAAGGTGATCCCAAAACCTATAGAGTTATATAGCGATTTAAACTCCAAAGGTTATATAGTCCACATGCCCACCAACGCAGATTGAACTAAATTATTCCTAACCAAAGAAACCAAGAAATGTAGAACCTTTCAATTCATAGAAATTAGTCAAATGTTGAGAAGATTCATTATCCAAGACTGATTATGAGGACATCTCTTGCTGTTCTGCAACTCTTTGTTTAACTTCCCTGTTATTTACCACCCAATACATTGCAATGATGTAAAATCAGTTTCAGAAAACAAATTGTTTTATCCCTAGAAATTACGCACGACTTGAAAACGCAACCAGCAAATTTACGTTACAAGAACGGATGAAAAACCTCCTCCTGAAGCTCTGTATCATTTATTCACCACTCCAAATATGCAAGGGCAGAGAGAAAAGAAAAATCACAGCGCAGAGTAACTAAAAGAGAATATGAGAAGAGAATTGGTGTTCTTACCGATATGGAGCAATAACTTTAGTAGATATTTTCAATTCACGGGTAAGGGGTTTCCATTGTTTCTCAACAAGAGATTTCGGGACACCACTAGTACCCTCACCATTGCCCTTCACACCATCAGTTGGGCACAAAGCATTTCCGTACCCATAATTCGTCATTGACTCGAATAAATATTGGGAATAATCAAGTTCACCACTATGGCTCTTGGCCAAGGCTTTACTGGATTTACCGAAAGATAACCTCCTGCTATGCAACTCGGGCATATCATGACTCCTATAAGGTTCTTTGCAACCAGGGCATATCCCCTCACCAGTAGCCAGGACATCCTTACAACAATCCCAACAAATCTTGTATTCACATTCACAAGGTACTAAATCAACGCCACGTTTATCAGCAATGACCTGAGCATCACAGCCTGGCACCGAACAAAACGACCCGTTTGCACCTGTCCCTCGAGGATGGCTTGTTTGGGACTCGATCGTTTTTTCTTTCAAATGCGCACGATTAGCGCAATTATGCCCACCTGTAAACATAGAATTCGACGTGAAACTCCTCTCCATCTTCTTTTCATTCTCTGCAGGGATTTCCACTGGTTGGTTATCAGGTGTGGGCGGTACGTGGACTGTATACGTAACAAATTCTACACTGCCAATTTCACTATCAAGATCCTCCCTTGAGTTACTATAGTGGTGAATTGTGGGTGCTCTTCTTAGATGGTATGGATCAGCAGCAGCCATGTTGCTGGCTGTGCAAATCCTTAGCAGACAATATTGAACTAAACAGACCACTGATAACGATGACCCAAAAAAAGGGAAAGGGAAAAAAAAGTAGATTCTATGAAGAACACAGAGTCTGGGGAAAGTAGTTGAGAAACAGAGTAAACAGAAAAGGTAAATTAATAAGAAAGTTTCTTACAAAGCGTCCCTATTTGAACAACCCAAAAAAAGAAAACAGAGGGACCAGGTCCAATTCAAAGCCTCAAGCCACCAGCATCATTTCTTTATTGAAACCTATCATATCAACACCCATACCAATAATGTCTCTCCAAAAACAAAAACAATGCAGGGTCTCTCCAAAAATGATCCGCCCCCCTGTTGGTGGCTTTTGGAGAGGATTAATAAAATTTCCTATTATGGAAAGCGAGAGAATTTACAGTTTCAACGCTTGTAATGATTAAGACGACGCCGATGTTTTTGTTTCCCTTCGATTGGGGTATTGAAGGAAAGGATGTGAAAGCGAGACCTCTGAGGATTTTGTAATAAAGTTAGTGAAGAGAATAAGGAAACTTTAGATGTTTTTCAGGGCATTTTCCTTTCGTCAGGATTTCAAGACACACATTCACACACCTTATTAAATGATGGGGCAAGTGATTAACATTGTTCTATCATTGATATCCTTACTACCATAATATAGTGATTTATAAATCATTGTATTTTTATTATTAAGATTTTCGGTGTGATTTTTATGTTCGTGTAATCTTGTGTGAAAAAAAAAAAGGCTAGCGCGAATTATATATTTTCATTTTTAAATATTATTAAGATTTTCTAGTTCAACCAAAAATATGTTAACAACGCTTATATTTTAAAATAAAATTAATTTTGATCTGGTCCTCAATGGAGTGCATGTAATTAAGTTTACTAATCTCTTGCTGGATGCTATTTAAAAAAAAATTAAATTGCACAAATCCTCTGTACGTCACCACTCTCACGAGACTCGTTCCAACTTCTTACAACCAAAATCAGTCCAGGAAATTTGCCTATACGAAACCCAGTTCTTGAAAAAGACTCCCTAACTTTCGTTTTTCTCGCAGTTCCGTCGCTGGATTTTCAGGTATTTTTTTAATGACACTCGGTTTCTATGTTTTCATTTATATATTTTGAGGGTTTATTCTCAACAAATTTAGTTGATAGAGATGGGGTTTTGCAGTTTGCATGATATGATACTAGTAAAAACATTGAGGGCTGTGTCTTCTTAACATGATATATTGCTATATAGCAGGGCACGCCAGAGTGAATTTTATATTTTCTCATGTTGTGTTATTGAGTCAGTCTTGCTTTTTATCAAATTTGCAAGACGTTATCGATGAGAATGATTGCTGAGTTTAACTCAAGTTCTGTTCAACACAAATTTTTATGACTCCTCCACTGTCTGGTCGATGCGTGTCTGCATTTGTAGGAAAATGAATTGACTATTACATTGCTGTGTTTTACTTACCTGTGGCGGGGCGGAGAGGTTCGCTGTTCAAGTGCTCGTTAGAAGATAGGGAAGAGATATGTAATGATGGATTAATGTAAAGAGAGTAGAGTGCAGAAAAGATAACTGGATTTATATTTTTGTGCAGTGGAGAAACTAAACCAGAGTATCGTGTTTTTGGGCTGCATCGGGAAAATTTAGATATAGTGTTTAAAATCAAAGCGGGTACAAAGCTCTTTCTATTTGATTTTGGTGTGAAGAGGCTCTACGGAATTTACACTGCTGTTGATGATCTGGAACCAGCTGCATTTCATGGGAAATTTCAAGCACAGGCCGGCGAGAAAATATTGATATTGTAGCGACTGGGATCTTATGGATAATAAAACTGGTATAAATTTCAAAGCATGAGCGAGTGCTGTTACATTATGAGTGGTAAATGGTAAATCTGCAAGTGTACTGATGAAGTTTTTCTTTTTACAAGTCGCCCTCCGCGTTCTTTACTTGCTAAAGGAATTTTTTTTTTTTTAGAGTGTTCGGTTAGCTTACCATATCGATTAATTTTATAGGTTTTGGAGTAAATAATTATTTAAATCTTTAATAATTTTAGAAAAATTCAAACCTGTAATTATTAAAAAATAAATTTAAAACCTAACTACTTCTTGTAATTAAATAATTTTTTTTTATACACGATGATGCAGCCTGGGCAGTTGGGCACATCAGGGTGCCGCTAGCTAGGGAAAAACCCGGGCAATATTTTTTATTTATTTATTTTTTGCATACAATCTTATAACTCCTATTTGTTTTCATGCCGGCATAATTTTATTGAAGGAGAAACACAATAAATCAGGTATAGTTCTCTAAACCAGCCAAAACTCGCCATGACACATGTATTACCGCATCTAATCATATTCTTGGAAGAGCACAAACGCTTGCCTTGCCGCTCTTTGGAAAAGATGAGTCGTAGAAAATTTCTGTATGATCACAAACATGTAAGGGAGAGTACTTGAGGATCTTAAAAACTACTCGGAAGTGAAACAAAACTTCTTTTTATAATTTTTATTTGTTTATCTTTAAATCAACAAACACTCAAAACTGATTTAAATATTAAAGTGTCTCTCATCCCACGAAATACTTATTTTACAGGATTAACAGGGCCCAAAGCTTGTCAGCAAAGAAAGTCCACTTCTATTTGAAGTTTTCAACGATGAAAGAACTTGAATATTTAAAACTGAGGCTTGAGTTTTAAGTAAAGTCACTCCTTAAACAAGACTTGCATTTGAGGAATCATTTAATCTGGTGTCATTTCAAGTTATATGAAATTTTATATCAGATATTGTCTATCTTATACTTAAAATATCTGATGTCTATCTTAAAAGTTTCTGGGATTGATTGGATCGATCGTGGGTTGGTAAATGCGATCGATCAAATGTTCCATAATTGTTTTCTAGGACTCTCCTAGCATATTTATCTAGATTCTGTGCCATATTATTTTTTCCATTTTTTAACCTTATGTCATGTGCTGCAAAATTGAACCTGTTTGTGTGAACGCTCAGTTTTTCTATTATTTGTTGTTAATTCTTGTTTCCTTGATTTAGGTGCCGTTTAAGATAGTCAGTGACTGCTTAACTCTTGCTGAGAGTGCTTTGAAACATTCCATTAAAGGCAACTATCGAGGTTCTAAGTTTTGACAGGAGTTGAGTACTGATCAAGTAATTAAGCTGCCCTTCTTGCATTCTTGCTGGGCGAGAATTGTTAATTTGTTAAGCTTTTACTAAAGAGAAGGATTGTTAATTACCAGGAAAAGAATGCAATTTTTATATCTAGGAATTTCTTCATGCAAAGGTGAAAACTTTAGCACCATTGTTCCGGCCAATTGATTCGCCACCGTCTATATCTGGGTTGCCCGCTGTTGCAAATGTGGCTCCAGCACATGCATTTCCTTCTGCAATTTCGGTGGAGAAGTTTCTATCTCCTGCAAGGTCACTTTCTCTATATTTTCCAAGGGAAAACCATGCTCTGTATTTTCCTTGGACACAAGGTTCAGCACCAAGCGATGCATTTCCAGCATCTTCCAGTAAGCAACTGTAGTTGCAAACACAACAGCCATTGAAATCAACATATCAATCTTATTACACCCAAACAACTCATGAGAATCAAGGTCTAGTATACCCTAATCATTTTCAATGGTCAATGCTTGGAACGTCCAGTGCAGGTGAAGAATATTTACCAGCGTCTCTACCCAGTATTCCTTTGCTAGAGCAGCTTCAACCTCTCAGCAGTGTACATGGAAGGGGAAGCTTTCATCAAGCTGATATGTTATTACTATCAGAAAACGTCAGCTTCGAACTCAATGTGTATTCTTGCGCTTGTTTTGAGACGAGTAAGTGTGGGAAACTGTTCAATTATCTGATATGATTGTTTTTCAGAGTGTTCTGGTATTCTAATGCTGAAGTTAATCATCTTTGCCTAGAGGATTCAGTCATGCTTGCCGTTTGCAATGAGAATGACGTCAGAGGGTGTATATACCCTGCTGCTCAGGTTGTTTTCTCCAATACACTGGCTGTTCGGTATCGCTACCTAAATGATGTTTTATAAAAAAAATATTTTTTAAAATTTTGTAAATTATTTTAATTTATTAATATCAAAAATATTTTTTCAAAAAATTAAAAAATATATTATTTTAATATAAAAAATACTCTAGAAACAATCATAATCTCAAACAGCTCTTTCCATAAACAATAATAATGATTTGTTAGCTTAAGAGTAAGTCGGGCCCACCATTAATAAAAGCGAAAGAACAAAAAATATCGCCGTTGCCGGGGATCGAACCCGGGTCACCCGCGTGACAGGCGGGAATACTCACCACTATACTACAACGACTTGATGATCGACTCGCCACAGTTAATTAATATAACTAAAGAGTAATTTCATCCAGAACATCATGGAATGTTTTATTCGAGGTCAGATAATTAAAATAATTAAAAAAAAAGGGTACCAGTCAAATTAATTAAAATACATTCAATATGGTGTGGTATTATTTACGCCATGTGAAAATATTGAATTGATGCAGTGCTGATGTCAAGATAAGAAAGCTTAGAAATGGGTTTTTAATTAGGATATTATTTGGATGTTAAGATTGCTTTAATTTTTGGAACTTCTTTTTAAATGGGTTTCTCAGCTATACTTGCTTGAATATTTCGGTGTTGTTTGTGTTTTAATTAATAGTATTTCATGAAAATTTAAATTTTACTTATTTAAAATTATTTTTTTATATTTTCAAATTATTTTAATGTGTTATATCAAAAATATTTTTTTAAAAAAATTATTTCCTAACAAAAAAAATATTTTAAAAAATAATTTTTATGACATTATCAAACACTCTCTTTGTATAGTATTATTGGTCTATTTTTATTTTTATTTGACATGAGCTATTCATCAATTTTATTTTTTGTTTTTTTAAAATTTAAATGATCGCCGGGCATGAATTAAGCTCTTGGATTTTTTTTGTTTGTACAACTACTGTTAGGAATTCGTTTTAATTTGTTATATTAAAAATATTTTTTTAAAAAAATATTTCGTAAAAATAATATTTTAAAAATAATTGTTATGACACCATCAAACACAATTTTTATATTATATTATTTGTCTATTTTTATTTTTATTTTTATTTGACCTGAGCTATCGGTCAATTTTATTTTTTATTTTTCTGAAATCCGAACGATGGCCGGCATGTATGAAGCTCTTTGTTTGTACAGACAGCTACTGTCAGGAATTCAATTCCCTTATCGGTCAAACCTTTATAAAAAAAAATAGTATTTTACACCGTTAAGCAAATGGCATGCCATTTGCTTGTACATTGTTACAATACGCAGAAATAAATTATAATGACAAATCAAAACTCGTATTTAATTAAATAAATTAAAAATTATTTGTAATAACAAATGTAAAAAATCATTAAAGATAATTAAAAATTAAATTGAAAAATAAATATGTATCAAAATATACAATTTCTAACATAAATAATAAGTCCGGTTATATTTAATAAGTTTGTTTCTTGTAATCAATTTTTTTATTAAATTGGATAGTAAAAAAAAAAGTTGAATTAATCTTTTTTCAAATGCACAAAAGTGTTCGGTCATCATTCTTGTGTTTTCTGAGAGAAAAACAATTTAATCATGTATTTAAAATTTAACATATGTTGGATGATTTTTTAAAAAAAAAAAATTAAGACAATAATACTAAACCCAAGTTATTTTTATTGTTGTATAATTAAATAAAAAAAATATTTGAGATAAAAAAAATTTATTGAATACGATGACGTATATAACTTGCATCATGAGTTTACTTGGTTAACTTAAGTTCACTTAGGTCTTTGTTAAATAAATGTTATTTTTTATTGATTTTGTTCTTCAACATTAAATTAATTCAGAATTGAGGTTTCTAATTTTTTTTATTTTCAAGATTATCCTAGTAAACTTCATAGATCAACTTATGTTAACTTATATAAATCAAATGTTTTTTCATCTCAATATTAGATAAAAAAAAAAAAACATTGGACTCATTCTTAAAATCTATTTTTTAAGACAAATCATCAATACCTGGATTATTTTTTTTGTGCTTTAATTTTTTTTGTTTTGACCTACAATATATAGTGCGGGCCAATTGGACTAGTATTTTACTAAATAGTATGATAAGTTAGCTTATAATTGAACTGTTTGAGAGTGTGATTGAAGTTGTTTTTTAAAATAATTTTTACTTGAAAATATATTAAAATATATTTTTTTATTTTTAAAATTTTTTTATACCAGCACATTAAAATAATCTAAAAATATAAAAAAAAATTAATTTAAAAAAATCAAAATTTGTTGTAAACACAACTCCCGAACATGGCTTTAATCGTCGATAATAGTAAAATGTAAAATCTAGAAAGACTTTTGCATTTCACTTACGTTTCCTTATGGAAATGAAAAGGAAACCACCTGAGAGTTTTTGTTACTGTGATTGCTTCTACTTTTGAAGCAAGCTATAGAAAACAAGTGTTTAGTAACTAAAGAAACATGATTTACTATTTATGGGTACCAACATAATTTGTGTTTAAAAGGCAGGGCAGCAGAAACCAGCTTGAAGCTGCCTCTTCCCGTCTGTGTAGAGTGAAAATTCACTTTGCACTGTTTACTTTTGTTAAGTGAACAGTGCAAAGTTAATTAATTCATTCTGCACATAAAGGTGAATAGTAAAAAATTAATTTTTTATTTGAATTCTTTTTATTATTTTGATGCACTAATATAAAAAATATTTTTTAAAAAAATATATTTTTTTAATAAATTTGAATAAAAAATATTTTAAAAATCAACCACTAATCACTACAATCTTAGTATAAAATCTTCATTTCCATGCAAGAGCATACCAACAACAACATCCAATAATATCTTTTCTAGTAAACACATCACACTACTTCCCCATGTTTTGGACACTAATGCACAAGATTAGAAGTGTTAGTGAATTCAGCAATCTATACAACCATGCTGATTAACATTGTCAGCCATCCTGCTTTCCATTTATCCCACTGTGTTTTCCCAAATAGCATCTCCATGGCGCACAACTTATTCTGCAGCAGCAACCGTGTATTGGACATTTCGGGCATCTGGGTCGCCAGCAACATGCAACACAACTTGAACATTTGGGTCTCCGGCTTTGTGTGCACCTGGGACGCCACCAGCATTTTATGCACCTGGATCTTAAACATTCTGAGCATTTAGGTCGCCACAGTTTGAACCCACAGCACTTGTTGGAAGCATTCTCAGACCTAGGTTTTATACGGAGATTCTGCCTGATCTTTTGGAGATGGATCTCTGCGGTTATATTCTCCATTTCGTATATAAACCTGCTGAGATGGCGGATGTAATCAGGATACAGTTCCAAGTTACAGTGCCCTCCTCCTTCAATCCATAAAGGCTCGTACGGTTCTTTTGCCATTTTCCACAGCCCATCACCGTGTAACCAGTTCACAACATCATCCTCTGTGCCCTGTAAAACATACAATGCAACCCATCTCAAAACCTGCTTCAGACAGTTCAGATGCAAAGAGCACATCATAAAAGTTTCGTGGTCAGAATTGGTCAGCCTAGTTTAAGCCAGATGAAATTGTCGACATGCTTAAAAGTGAACCTCAGAGGATGACACGCCTTTGCACTTGGGAATTTAGAATAGCAATGACTTTGGTGATTTAGCATGAAATAACAAGAGACAAAGCAACATTTTGCAAGCATCCTCTCAAGCACTTGGAATATGCATGTATATATATAAGCACACATGCAGTTACGGAGAGAGTAAATCCTAATTCCAAAAGCCTATAACAGACCCCAACCATGCAATCAACTTAACTAATTTAGTACTGAAACTTGATAGATTCTGATATTATCCTTAATAGCTCTAACGAAACAAGTTTGGTGCTGAAACTTGATAGATTCTGATATGTAACATCCTTAATAGCCACCACGAAATCAATGCAACTAGTTTCTGGAACTCGGTAAGGTCTTTTCTCTCTCAGAAACGAAATGAAACCATGTTTACCATTGAAAATGGGAAGGAGATAGGTTGAAAGAAAAAGAGAGACGACGAGGCTCTACTGTCAATACTATAAATTTGAATCAGCTTTTAACCAGGCATGGAAGACCTGGATCAAGTAATTGTGAACAAATTTACCATTAGGTTACAGTAGTTCGAACATATACTTAATTAAAGGGAGAAATTATGTAGCTATTTTCTTTTTATCAACCCCAGTCTTGTATCAAAATATATATAGGCGTTAGTGATGAGCATCCACTAGCACAAAAAACTTCTCAAAAAACCAAAAGTAGGCCATAAGTTAGAACAAAAACAAAATACACACGTAATTTGTTATCTATTCACCTGCAACCTTCCAATTACTTGCTAACATACTGGGCGAATCCACTCTTTGTAGAATCGAATCGACCATAGATATCTTTTTTCACGACTAGACGTGGACCTTCAGGTGGGAATCTCGAGAGGAAGCATCTCTAAGGGAGACACATCTCTTGCATTTTTTACACTATAACAATCAATTCATGTGTACATCAAGCACCATTTATTCAAAAATAAATAAAAATAAAAAAATATGTTGGTGATATTATTAATAGCGACTGAATGTTTCTCTTATAAATTTTCAATGTAATATTTTGTCAATAATTACCAACAAGATAGAAATAATTAAAAAATAAAAAAATATTATGTTGGTGATACTATTAATTTGTACAGTTAAATTAATAATATTAAATATATTCTTTAATTTAATTTTTTTATTTAATATTATTTAATGTCAAATTATTTGATAGCATTTAAAAAAAATACTAAAACATCGA
>Ga0325401_1001879_pt1 | contig 18182 bp, 12 predicted proteins | sample PopdelMetagenome_FD_205666 | JGI IMG/M metagenome (GOLD analysis project Ga0325401, IMG submission 205666) | Populus deltoides microbial communities from Bellville, Georgia, United States - Xylem-PdKOR-R2 | ecosystem: Host-associated > Plants > Phyllosphere > Stem > Wood/Secondary xylem | place... | reverse complement strand
AGCCCACTCTAACCTACATCGTGTGCGCAATACGCACCCCGATGTCCTTTGTGCTTACGTGTCATGATCCGAGTGGATATGGATCAGGTTAGGTGTTGCTGTGGGTTATCTTCTTCTTCTCTCTCTCCTTTCTAGACATGTCCGTGTCAGCTTCAGCTTTATTGTATCGCAGATGTTATTTTTTAAAATATATTCTATTTAAAAATATATTAAAATAATATTTTTTTAATAATTTATTACTGATATTAATATATTAAAATAATTAAAAATTAAAAATATAAATGAACTATAATGCCAAACCGACTACACGAATAAAAGCACATCAATAACATATAATAATCACTTGCTCTTGATACTTTTTTTACCCTTTAATTGATTAAATTATTTTTTTAAGTGTTAGTTTCATTATTAAAAATCGACATCAACAAAAGAATAGAAATATATTTAATTAAAAATATAGAATTTGAATTTCTATACCTTCACTCATACCAGAAACATAAAGAATTTTTTATTTTATATAGTCACAGTGAATATTCCAATCATGTAAAAAATATAGAAAAAACATGCATTGTTTGTCAATGTTTTCTCTATTTTTTCTCCTGAGACAGTAATCACTTTAAAAACTTATATACAGAAATAGAACACTTGAATTTAGATAAATCCAGTGAAATACAATCTGTTCAAAATCCTTTAGTTCTATGTGTTTTCAGGTTTAAGCCATGTAGTTTTTAATATAATGACCATCAGGAACTTACATAGTCATTAATTTCATGATCCATAAGATTAGTGGAGGTGTGCGCAAGCTGACTCATACACCCATAGTAATAATAATAAAAAATCATTTAGCTAAAACCTGAAAATTCATTGGAAGCCTATTCTAGATTAGAAGCTTTGTATGCGTGTATGTGAATTTATTTCTTATATTATTATTTGGAATTCAAATTTAAATTTCAAGTATGAGTTTAAAAAATCATGAAAAAATGGTAAATATATTTTTAATTAATAATAATTTTGTTATGATTAAATTGGATTAGAAAACCGGGTCTAGTTAAGATAGCTGTGATTTTTTTATTGAACTTTGAATTTTAAATTATTAGTATGATTGAAAAACATGTTTTATTAATTTATGAAATAAAAAATTATAAAAAATACAAAAAAAGAAAAAGTCACTAGAAGTTAATTTAATTTTTTTTTATTAAATTGAAAATTAATCCAAAAATCTAGAATGAATATAGATGATAATTAGTAGTATTAAGTAATTAATAATTATAATAATATTATATCTCTCCAGTAATACATTCTTTCTATCCTCCCTGTACTTGTACGCTTTTCCTATTATATGACACCACACCTCTCTGTTTCGTTCTTGTTTGGCCATTCAATCTCCATGGAAGAAGAAGATATCATTTGTTTTCGGGTTTTAAAATTATTTTTGAAAAAAAATATATTTTTAATATTTTTAAATTATTTTGATGTTTTAATATTAAAAATAAATTTAAAAAAATAAAAAAATATTATTTTAATTTATTAAAAAAAACACTTTAGAAAGTAAGCAGTAAGCGATACCACGGTACAAAATAGGGTCAGAAGAAACCAACCAGAGAGTGATTCCAAATCTCCAATTATTTCCCTCTTCAATCCCCTCTCCAATCACAACTTCATCCTCACTGCATTCTCCCTTCAGATTTTGCAGAAAAAAAAGTAATTATCATCTTGTCATCTCCATCTTTCAAAACTTTCCAAATGGGCCTGCAGAAAAATTTTCAATAGTAAAACGCCCTCCTTTTCTTTGTTTTCATCTCCATCTTTCAAATTTCAAAATGGGATTTGATGAAAATAATTTGTTTTCATGAAAAATCTTTCACCATCCTAAATACCGAGACTGAGTTCTGAGTTTTTACTTTGATGGGTCCAAATCCAAAGATGAAAAGGGAATTTCTTGACTCAACAAGGTCATCACCATTCCCAGATGAAGTACTGGAACGAGTTCTTTCACTCTTGAAATCACACAAAGATCGTAGCGCAGTGTCTTTAGTATGCAAGGACTGGTACAACGCAGAAAGCTGGTCAAGAACTCATGTTTTTATAGGAAACTGTTATTCAGTCTCTCCTGAAATTGTTGCACGTAGATTTCCAATAATTAAGAGTGTTACTCTTAAAGGGAAGCCAAGATTTTCTGATTTTAATCTAGTGCCTGAAAATTGGGGAGCTGATGTTCATCCTTGGCTTGTAGTTTTTGCAACGAAGTATCCGTTTTTGGAAGAGCTGAGGCTTAAGAGAATGGCTGTTAGTGATGAAAGTTTGGAGTTTTTGGCTGTTAATTTTCCTAATTTTAAGGTTCTTTCTCTGTTGAGCTGTGATGGGTTTAGTACTGACGGGCTTGCTGCTATTGCCACTCATTGCAAGTAAGGATTTTTGTTAGTTACTTAAACTGTTTGTCATAAAATCTTGGGTTTTTGCTGTTTTAATGTTAACTGTTTTGGGTTAGATCTAACACGAGTTGTCGGTGATTAATTCAGTTTTAGAGAAAGTGATGAACTTTTTTCTGTTCTTTGGTTTTTGATTTGTGAGTTATGAAATAAACTGGCAGTTTTCTGGTTTATGCTTGGAAATCTATGTTCGCAGAGTTTAAACAGTAACGGAAGTGGTTCTACTGTTGTTTGTTTACTTTCTTTTTCTAATATATGGTTTCTTTTACTTGATATGACTTTTGACCTATTAATGATCATTTAATGGATCATGGCATGTGATTGATGTCATTTTCCTCCAGAATAAATCCTTTTTTTTTTTTTATCGTATGTGAAAAATGTAACTTTTTTTTTTGTGTGTGTAATCCATTGTATGCATTGTTGGATCAATTATTTTCATGGATGATAGTCTTGGTAGCGAGTGGGTTTGATGAATGGATACAATTATGTTGTGGTGTTCTAGGGTGGGTGCTCGCAAGCTTAGATGGTAAAGTTATTTGGTTTCATCTCAAGTGACATTGGATCCGATTATACCCAACCTGAAATGGGATGGTTAAGTGAGGAGGATAGTTATCCTGTTGATCAATCAGCCTGGATGAACAAAAAAAGGGGAAAAAAGAAGGAAAAGTATAGTTGCTGTAACAAACTCAGTTTTTGTACCACAATTAACACTGAGTGATACATGTAAGGTTTCTTGAGTCATGCTGGTTTTAGCTGTCCATGACCTTGTATTTCCTTGAAATCTTTATAGATCTGACGATTAATCAGAAATACATGGGGGATGCTGTAAAACAAATGCACCCGTCTTTGGATGGGAAGAATCCACCTGAAAAGCAGAGTTTAACGTGATTGCAAGTGGTTCTATCTTTTCATTTCTTTTGTTCTGTGCTTAATTTCTCTGTTTTTTTTTTTATTGATGTGACATTTTACCTGTTAGACGTGCATTTTATTGGTGTCATAATACTGCTGTCAACTTTTCATCTGCTCGCGCAAATGCACTTTTGTGTTGGGTTATTGGTTTGGATAGCGATGACCATGGAAAATGCTGTATGGTCATCGAGATGCTGCAATGTTTTCTGGGTGGCAGTATGCATCACCCATCTTTGGGAGATATTCAATTTCTACTTGGGCTCAGATGCCTTATGTATTAGAAAGGAGTGGGAATAAATGAAAAGGTTGGTGTCCAGAATATTGGCATAAAAGAATTTTTGGATTTTATGCAAGTATGGAGTGTGTGGATTTCATTCATTGAACTGAGAGTGCTAGTGATCCATACTTATTTGCAGTCTGTGATTCACTTTGTTATTTGATTGATGGTGCTCCTGGATGCCATTTCCTTCATGAGAATCATATCAAAAGAGTCCAGTGGAGATGTTTTGCTGGAAACGTGACTTGAATTTGAGAAAAGGAGAAAACTAGTAATGCTGATCGTAGCAAAGGTTGAAATTCCTAAAAACTATTTCCCTATGACAATAGCACCTTTGTTTGCAGTGAAGACTTGATTAGACTCGCACATTACGTGTTATGTATTCTTTGTGTAGCTTATGTTTATAATTTATTTCATTGATCTGGTTTCTCTGTGCTGTTTCACATATTTGATTAGTTGGTTATCAGCTCTATCTGCAATTATTTTTCTGTAATGTGTTCATTTTAGTTTAAATGTAACATGTTCTCTTGTACTCATGGGTAAAAACTATGATGGGAAAAAAAGGTGTATTGCTTTGCATGCAGTTCATTTTCTATACGTTTCTGAGCATTCTTTTACTGGTTAATAACCCTTAATTTCATGATTTCTGACCTCTGTTGTGCTTTGTGGACATTTATGTGTTATATTATTTTCAATTGCACAAGAAAACTTATTTTTTCTCGGTGCAGGAGCTTGACTCAGCTTGACATACAAGAGAATGGCATTGATGACAAGAGTGGTGGTTGGTTAAGCTGCTTCCCTGAAAACTTCACATCATTGGAAGTACTAAACTTTGCCAATCTGAATACTGATGTCAATTTCGATGCACTTGAGAGACTTGTTAGTAGGTGCAAGTCACTAAAGGTTCTGAAGGTCAACAAAAGTATTTCCTTGGAACACCTACAAAGGCTGTTAGTTTGTGCTCCACAATTAACAGAGCTGGGCACTGGTTCATTCACACCAGAGCTCACAACTCGTCAGTATGCGGAGCTTGAAAGTGCATTTAACCAGTGCAAGAATTTACATACCCTTTCAGGTTTATGGGAGGCAACAGCACTATATCTACCAGTTCTGTACCCTGTCTGTTCAAACTTGACTTTCTTAAACCTGAGCTATACTTTTCTGCAAAGTCTTGAACTTGCTAGTCTTCTCCGTCAATGTCCACGACTTAGACGCCTCTGGGTATGAATCTTTGTTTTTAATCTTTCCTATCAGTTTCTTTCTTGGAAACAATTTTTTAATTTTTACATGCGTAATTTAGTAAATCATCTTTGCTTCCAAGTTTTGTGGCATAGAGCCTAAGATTTATGACTTAATAGTTTAACTCTCCTGAGAGGTGATATACTTTCTCCAGTTAATTAACACCTCTGTGATATAGTTTGTCTCATTTTGCACAATGGATATTATCAAGCTCTCAACCTTTTATTTCTGGTATTTTGGCAGTTAATTCTCTTGGAGTTGATTCATCTGATGCTCCTTTTGTTTCAAAGGTTTCATGTGGTGTAAAATTTCTGATTTTGTATTTTCCTGCATGCTGTTACTAGTTATATTGAAGAGTTTTATACATCAAGTTGACTATGTTTATATTTACCATGTGCTTTAATAAGAGTTTTATACAACCTAGGATTTTAGTGCTGAGAGATGAATCCTTAAATGGTTGAAGGTCTGAGTGCTACATTTCAAATCATCAACCACTGTAGCACCCTTTCATCTGCAGCCCAGAGGCCCCCCCCAAAAACACATACTAAGAAAAAAGGCTCAACTGTTAAGTGCAGTTAATCACACCAAACATCAAATCTTAGTCTTAAGATTAACTGCTTGGATTTTTAATCACATCATTAATGCAGGTCCTGGACACTGTGGGGGACAAAGGGCTGGAGGCTGTTGGATCCAACTGTCCATTGCTTGAGGAGCTCCGTGTCTTCCCTGCTGATCCCTTTGATGAGGAAATTATCCACGGGGTGACTGAAGCAGGGTTTGTTGCTGTCTCTTATGGATGTCGAAGACTCCACTATGTTCTCTACTTTTGCCGGCAGATGACTAATGCTGCAGTAGCAACTATTGTGCGGAACTGCCCTGATTTCACCCACTTTCGTCTTTGCATAATGAATCCAGGCCAACCGGATTACTTGACAAATGAACCAATGGACGAGGCTTTTGGGGCAGTGGTGAGGACTTGCACTAAACTACAGAGGCTTTCTGTTTCAGGTCTCTTGACAGACCTGACATTTGAATATATTGGGCAGTATGCCAAAAATCTGGAAACTCTGTCTGTGGCTTTTGCGGGCAGTAGTGATAGGGGGATGCAGTGTGTGCTAGAAGGTTGTCCAAAGTTGAGGAAACTTGAGATAAGGGACTGTCCATTTGGAAATGCAGCACTTCTTTCAGGTTTGGAGAAGTATGAGTCTATGAGGTCACTTTGGATGTCAGCCTGCAATGTGACAATGAATGGCTGTCGGTTATTGGCAAGGGAGATGCCCAGATTGAATGTTGAAGTAATGAAAGAGGATGGAAGTGATGACTCTCAGGCTGATAAAGTTTATGTTTACCGTTCTGTTGCGGGGCCAAGAAGGGATGCTCCACCTTGTGTACTCACTCTCTCAGGTTTATAAAATATGCAGGTAATCTTCTCTCTCTCTCTCTCTCTCTCTCTCTCTCTCACACACACACACACACACACACACACACACGGCATGCACATGTGCAGAGTGACACACCAAGGAATTTAATTACATGGTGTGTAAGTGGCACAGTTGCCTACTGATGCCTCCTTTCTTTCAGAACGTGAAGGTCCCATTTGATGACCCTTTTTTCTCTTTGATCAGAAAGAGCTACATGTCTTACTTGTGTATCTGGTTGAGTGAAACTATTTACCTGGAAATTGTTGCTCAATTCTTTTACTTGCATAGTATAGTTATGTATATTGGTAAAAACCTTTTCTACCCAGATTAATGACCCTGTTAGGTGAGCTCGCAGGTGCACCTGGTGTTAGATTTTTCTTGCTCTTCATCAACTTAGGAGCGATTTGAATTTTCTCGAGTTTACATTCTTGAAGCTTTTCTGTGTTAATATTGCATTTCTTTATCATCACAGGATCTTGTTTAAATAACAAGACAAGCCACGGCGTGCAGGGATTGGGACACTGTATACAACTGGATGATGTGGATGGTTATAAAGAAGAAAGATGGACTGCATGAAACTTGTATTTGTTCTTCTACTGCTGTTTCCCTTACTCACACAGCAAATATGAAAATATGGAATCTAAATAGACTACCAAGCTTATGCATCAACAATCTCCAGGGCTGGATACGACTTCTCTTCCCAAACCTTTGAAAAGCAAGATTGCAAGGTTTCCTATGCAGAAATGGATGAAGCAGCCATGGTAATGGGTCACAAATGAACCAAAATCCATCCCCACAATGCATTGCCATCCTGGTCCATGCACCCTGTCAAAGTCCTGCAAAAACAAGAATCCCCAAAATTGGCTTTCTTCAATTATTTAATTCCAAATAATCATCTAGTTACTTTCCAGGAGGTTACCTTCTTTATGAAGCGGGCAATATCAGTGGACTCGGTAACATCAAAGATATCAAGGGCCTTCGCAGCTAAGTGAAGTGCATCCTGCTGCATGGTTTGAAGCATGTCAGTCTCGCCAACAACAGCTTTGCCTTCTAACATGGTTGAAGGATGCTTTGTTACTGGGTATGGCAGAAGAGTTGAAAAGAGAAAGCAGTGGTGTTAGAGGTATGGTTTCTGCAAGGATTATATAGACATGTAGACAAAGGAGTGGCCAGTGGGTACTGGTGCTTAGTCCTACACTGTGTTGGCAGGTTGCATCAACTGGTGCAATAGAAGAATGCCAAGTATGGCAGACATAGTCTGCTGGGGCCGGATGCATATCGGTGATTTGATCTGTGACCAATTCTGATCAATGGCTCATGGTTGCTTAGTGTGGAAGGGGATGTTCTTTCTGGGTCCACGTTATCTTTGAGATGTTGGATGTTTGTGGTTGTATGACTAGTATTTGCCATGATTTTGCTGGAGAATGTTGAAAGGTTCATAATTTCTTGTCCTGTTGCTCGTGTCTCTACATCATTGCATACTTTTTAAACGACTCCAAACCTTTTTTGAGCTCTCTGGCCTATTCATTCGCATCAACTGATAGCTATTCTTTCCTATGAATTTGGGACTTGGACTTGCAGAACGGGGTAGCTTTCCGTGCCAAACTTGTTCCATTCCTTGCCTTACAGGTTCTCTTACCAACACTGCACAAAAATTCTTGGGTCCAAACTATAGGGGTTGCTACAGTGCTTGTATTTTGGCACAGGCACAGTGCCTGATTGTCTTGTGCACCCGATGCCACCGTTTCTGATTTTGTATGCAAATCCGGTGGCCTAGATCGGCACTAGCCCAAAACGAAGGCATTTTAGACCCACCCCATTACATGTCCCAGTATAAATTGCAAGAATATTTTTCATGCTGTAAATTATAGGCCTTGGCCTTTAGCCTTTAATGTTTCGGATTCAAAGCTTCCTGAAAGCTTCGATATCATTTTGTGTCAGTTTTATTTTCTAAAGGAATGATGACTTCATAGTGGTTTCCATGACTGAGCACAGCATTTCTGCAGTAAATTTCTGAGGTCTTCCCTTTGAAAGAAAAAATAAAAAGAAGGAAAAAAGTGAACTGGTTGGACTGGGTTTTGACTAGTTTTTTCTAGGTTAACTTGGTTGTAGGTCAATCTAGGTTTTTTACGGGGGTTTATTAATAGTTAATTCTTTTTTTATTTTTTTTGTTGAAATCCAGCTTTTTAAAGTCCCAAGTCATGGAATATCCTACCAAATTAGGTTAGGTTTTAAAACAGTGCTTTAGAAGCTAATGGTATCCTCATCCCCTAGCATCTTCCTTCTCATTTGAAACTGAAGAAACAAATTAACTTCTGAAGGAGTACGCAAAGAGGAATCTGCTTGGCATCAGGGAGGGAAACTCAACAAATAATGCGAGCATTTAACATATCATATTTGAGTACGAGAGTTTTCTACAATAGTCCTGGCTTAACAAGCCCATCAAGGCCGAGTTAGCAAGCGAGAACTGGTATACAAACTCAAAAGCAGGCACTCTTGCCTAGTTCCTATGTCCTGAAGCGTGGTTTCCAGTTTCCTTCCTAGCTTCAAATTCAAGCCAGAAATTGGGTTTTGAAATGGCTATGGATTTAAGGGCTTCCTTACTAAGATGGGCTGGAGTTTGCAGGCCACAGCCAGATTAGCAGATTCCTTCGCCTCACTGGTGCACACTCTCGTTGGGATGATAAATGCTTGGACTTTGGAGCATTGTCTGTCACGGACCCCTAGTGACTTCACAGCTGTACCCTACCTCAATTGTCTTAAAAGCTATTTCCTTGAGGAACCCATCGCTTTGATCACTGTGAATTCACAGGTTTCCTCTTGGGACTTCAAGAAGAAGTCATCATGACCGTTTGCATTTTTGAGTTGCTTCTAAGATTTCCACTGCTACAAAAGAGAAGTGCTTACTTTTTTTACTTTTTACCATTAATGATTCATAATTTTCTTATGGGTGGGGTCCAGTCACCTTGTTTCTGTGAACCATGGCCCACCAAGATGGATCTTCCCATACAAGGTGGAGTCCAATTTCATTCCACTCCTAGAAGATCTTGGCTTGTCCACCGTTTGTCCTTGATTTTGGATTGGAGCTCAATTGAAGAACATTTGCCTCGCCATCCTCGATCAATTAAGATGTGCAGCAGCATGTTGATTGTAGTTTAGTGCATTCGATATAGAAGTTCGGATTCTTTTCGACTCCCTGCTCATTGAAAATTGCTTGTTTGCATTTGCATATTTGACTACCTCTTTGATGATTTAATTAGACACTAGTATTGGTGTTTGTTTGTTTACGAGGTGCACCGCGATTTGTCTTGTATTTCATGTTTTTTATTTGATGCACCGCACAATGCTCCTCGTAAATAAATACATATTTAAAATTTTTTTAAATAAATTTTTGGTTGGAAAATATTGAATTAATTTTTGAAGTATTTTTTTTATAGTTTTGACAAGTTGATAAAAAAAATTATAAAAAAAATAATATTTTAATATATTTTTAATTAAAAAACACTTATGAAAAAACATTCGCCACGACATTAAACCAAGTCGCACACACTTAAACGAAGTCATGCAACCTGTAAGCTACTGTAGAATGAACACAAGACTTCTGAACAAATTAAAACTTGATCTTGCTGTATTAATTAGAATCTCGTGCTCTAATTGACTCTCTTATGGAACTCTTTTCAGCCATTAACATTTTGGTAAGCTGTCTCCTTCAAATAAGAACCTAATGATAACCATATCATTCTTTAGGCCAAGGTTCATTTCCATGCTCGATGCCTTCAGAACACATCATTTTCTTGCTGGGTAAGTTGTAAGAAACAAGCCACTCCAACTCCATCAATTTTTTTTTTCATAATTCATAGTAAAAATAGTGAAAGCTGATGGAGCTCTAAAATGTTCATCATCACGAGACAGATTTGCAGACCACGAACTTAGATAAGCCTCAAGCTTTTCGTAGTTAGAAGCCATGCTTGATTTGTGTGTGAAAATGAGGAAGCATAGAGCTGAAAAACTGATTGGCAAGGCACAATATGTTCATGAAAACTTGTTTTAGTTGGTGATTTGCTGGAACAAACCACATTGTGTGTTCCTTTTGCTTTGCTTCGACATTGACCTGTCTACACATTCTTACAATTAAAAAGAGAGAGAGAAAAAAAGAAGAAATATGTTAATTATTCTTATTCAATGGCTGTGGCGTGAATGACTAGTTAGGTGATAGACCATATAATATAAACTCTGGACTTTTTAATGTGTTGGCTCCGCCCCATTGTAAGCTTAAAGATTTTTAGTCAAAGATAAGGGGTCCAAAGAAAAGATTAGGGCTATATTATTTTGTTGGGAAGGTCATTTTCACACTTTAATTTAGTATATCATATCAAACGTCCAAACTCATAGATTTTCAAATCTTAATATTGAGCTTAAGCATCTATTTAAAAGTACATTTGCTTTTATTTTCGGGTGCTTCTTAAAAGTATGTTTTTATTGAAAAAACATTAAATTTATGTTTTTTAGTGTTTTTAATGGTTTTAATATAATAATGTCAAAAATAAAAATAATTATTATTTTAATGTATTTTCAAGCAAAATTTACTTTAAAAAACATCTTACATCACAATACCAAACACGTATCTCAACGCTCGACCACCAACGTGTATTTTGTTTATGGACAACTAGGAGGCTTAAGGAATGCTTTATACATTGTATCCTCCTTAATCAAGGAGTTTGTCTCTAATTAAGATATTGTCCTGATTAATTGTTGAAAATCTTGAGAGATTAATTTACAATTCCTAATTGCATTTCTCTTCAATATCACATGGTTGGAATGATGATGAACATGTTGTAATAGGTATTGGGACACCAAATCTATACATCCCCATCAAGCAATCTTTACTCTCATTATTTTGGTCATTTTGTCTCTTATTCCCTAATGTAGATGAACATGGAAAAAAATTGATGTATGTATCTTTCTCTTCAAAGCCAAGGTATATTAATGTAGCTATGCTATGCTATGCTTGTTTGTGTCTTGAATTTCACTTCTTTTCTACTCCAAGTTCTGTCTAAAGATAGCACTCCTTGCTTTTGCACACAAATCCCATTTGCACCTAACATTGCAATAGTGCATTGATCAACAAAAACACCATTGCTTCCGGGGCTCATGCTAGCTAGGGGCACACCAGCCCTACTATGTCCAACAATAAATTATACCCATCTTACAACCAACAAAAAAAAAAATAAAAAAAATGAACATCACTAGGCACGATCATCCTATGATCGTTTTGATTTCTAAAAAACTTAAAGACATATAAAACTGATAGGTAGAAGCATAAATACATTAATGTATTTAGATTAATATAAACCTTATGATATAATTAGTAATGTGGTGTATGATATTTTTCAAAAGTGTTTTAAAAATAAAAATAAATCAAAATAATATTTTTTAAGATTTTTATTAATGTTTTGATATTAACGTATCAAAATCATCGAAAAACTCTTCAAAAAACACCAAATTAATGCTTTCTAAAATGAAAAATAATTTGAAAAATACTTTAAAAAACAGAAGTTACTACAATACCAATCATATACTAAAAAGTAATTTGGGTCCCTAAAAATAGAATTTTGGGCATCTGCAGGTCAAATTATACTGTGAACAAACATTTTCTGATGGAGTCACTCAGCCAGCACATTGGCCTACATACAGAAAGTTCAATTCTGAATACAATCGGAAAGATCATGGCCTTCTTCCCCACATGTAAAAAACCTTTTCACAGTGACTATTAGAACTAATCACAAGCACATTAGCCAAAAATCAAAACCAATCCATCCAAGACATTCTGCATAAATATATATACCCTAAAGTTAACATGAAATTAACAATGGATCCGTGACAAGCAGAATAATGGATAATTTTGTCATATGCATTAAGACAGAATTAGCACAACATTAGACATCATGGGTCATTTCTTTTTTTTGTTAAATCTCGTTTGTCATCTTCCTGGTTTTTTAATACGCATGATCATCTTGTGTTCTTAGAACAATTCCCATAAATCCCTCCAGAGCTTATCCCTCGAGTTAATCTGCATAAAGGGCAATATACTTTGTGCTTCCTTTAGCAAATTGTTTTGGACCAGAGTAGCTTTTGGCCTTTTTCTTTAGCTCCTCTCACCATCTTTCACTCGCACAAAAGATTATAAAAGAGATACTATCTACCACCTTTCTCTCAATGGCTGTATTGATTTGTAGGTTCATCTCCACTTCCTGTTGGAAAGGTGACTGCTACCTCAAGGCATCCTCCACAGGGCTTCACGTGGTGGGGTGGGGGGTTTTTGTCATCTCCATGCCGAGAGGAATGAGAGCTCCTCTTTTTCTTTTTTTCACCTAATCGAAACTCGAAAGGGGTGTCCATACTCGGAGAGTGGTCCAAAAGGGTTTTGTTTTCTATCAAGGCCCCTAATCTCTCAGCTTTGTCTATTCCTTTTGTTATCTCCTCACTCTCTAAGAGAGTAGTATGTTAGAGAAGTACAGTAGCTCCTCTCCTAATTTATGAATGAGATATGGGAGAAGCAAGCCAGAATAATACTAAAATGAATTTATTTTTGGAAAAATCTCAACTCCAAATCCTTTGTTTTTACATTTGGAACTGTTTTTTTTATGTGTATTAAAAATATATGTGATTTGAAAAAACATCAAAATGTTTTTCGATAATATTGATATGTTGATATTAAAAATAAAATAAAAATTATTTTAAATTTTACCCCATTACAATAACAAACAAATAATTAATAAAACAATATAACAAGTCATCATGCTTTTGACAGTGTTATCAATTAATAACCTAACTCTCCAAATTGAAGGACAATAGAATGTATAATAATGCCAATAAACACATTTGCTTAGCTTATATAGCATGGTATGATGAAAGTAACTGTCAAGTGATTAATAACTTCTACTATAAAGTACAAGAAAAGAATAATTAAGAAATACAATGTGTGATTTATTATTATTTTGCATTTACCACACTATATTATATGTATTTCCACAGAGGTTAAGACAATGAAGAACTGAAAACATTACAAGTACATCCTTTCTTGTAGATGTAAACTTCCCACTTCCTGCCTGTCCCTTCCCAAAACCCACCACTGCTGCTAATTCATTCAAAATGACAAGAATGCCCTTCGAATACTAATGTCAGTCTTGCAAGCATCCAACAGCACACAATTCAGTTTCAGCTTCTTAACAGAAGCCAGGAGATAAGCACAGTTAGATAGATAACATGATGGATAGATATGCAGAGGCGGTCTCTCTCTCTCTCTCTCTCTCTTTCTTTCTATCTGGCTCTCTTTATGAAAAACTTCACTGCTTAGATTCCCTTCTCTAGATAGATACTGAATGGGGTTTTTGCAAGATCATTGATAAACAAAAACATGGGACAAGAAAATCCAAAACAACACCAGATCTTTCAAGAATCTTCACCACCAAAGCGCAGTCTCAGGCAAGCTATTGAGGTTATTTCTTCTTTGATCTCCTACTCTCTTCCAATTAAAGTTTTTGCAGTGAAATGGCAACTAATTAGAAACAAGCTAGAAGAGCTAAACTCAAGCTTAATTGCCATAGAGGATTGTGATTCAAGCCAGAATCCAATACTTTCAGGCATGGTGTCTGCTGTCTTAGCCTCTGCTAGTGACTGCTATGATCTTGCTAGGAGATGTGTGGATCTTTCATACAGCGGCAAGCTCTTGATGCAGAGTGATTTGGATGTAATGGTTGCAAAGTTTGATAGACATGTAAAGAATCTATCTGGGATTTGTACTGCAGGTATTTTGAGTCAGGGTTTTGCCATTGTTGTGTCTAGACCTGGAGTCAATGCTTGCAAGGATGATATGAGGTTTTACGTTAGAGATCTGTTGACAAGAATGAAAATTGGTGACTTAGAAATGAAGAGACAAGCTTTGGTCAATTTGTATGATGTTGTTGTTGAAGATGAGAAGTATGTGAAGATAATTGTTGAAGTTGGTGACTTAGTGAATATATTGGTTAGTCTTCTTGATTCAATGGAAATGGAACTTCAACAAGATGCTGTAAAAGTTGTGGCAGTGATTTCGGGTTTTGATTCTTACAAGTCTATTTTGATTGGAGCTGGGATTATAGGGCCTTTGATCAGGGTTTTGGAGAGTCGCAGTGAAATAAGCAAGGAGGGTGCCGCAAGAAGTTTGCAAAAATTGACCCAGAATTCTGATAATGCCTGGTCAGTTTCAGCATATGGTGGTGTTACAGCTTTATTGAAAATATGTGCTAGTGTTGATTCCACAGCAGAACTTATTAGCCCTGCTTGTGGGGTATTGAGAAATCTTGTTGGTGTTGATGAAATAAAGAGATTTATGATTGAAGAAGGTGCAGTTTCCACATTTATCAAGCTGGCAAGATCAAAAGATGAAGGTGTGCAGATAAGTTCCATTGAATTCCTTCAAAATATTGCATCTGGAGACGAATCAGTGAGGCAATCGGTGGTCAAAGAAGGCGGAATACGGGCATTAGTACGCGTTTTTGATCCGAAAATCGGGTTTTCTTCAAAATCTAGAGAGATGGCATTAAGGGCAATTGAGAATCTATGTTTCTCTTCAGCTAGTTATATCAGTGTGTTGATGAGTTATGGATTTATGGATCAGCTTCTTTTCTTCCTTCGGAATGGAGATGTTTTGGTTCAGGAATTGGCACTGAAAGCAGCATTTAGGCTCTCTGGAACATCAGAGGAGACTAAAAAGGCAATGGGAGATGCTGGATTTATGTCAGAGTTTGTAAAATTTCTTGATGCAAAATCATTTGAAGTTAGAGAAATGGCAGCTGTGGCACTCAACAGCCTGGTCTCAGTGCCTAAAAATCGTAAAATATTCGTGCAGGACGATCGCAATGTGGGTTTTCTTCTTCAATTGCTTGACCAAGAAGAGACAAATTCAGGTAGCAAAAAGTTCTTGATCTCTATATTATTGTCCTTAACAAGTTGCAATAGTGGAAGAAAAAAGATTGCCAATTCTGGTTATTTGAAGAACATAGAAAAACTTGCAGAAGCTGAAGTTTCTGATGCTAAAAGACTTGTCAGGAAGCTATCTACAAATAGATTCCGTAGTATGTTAAATGGAATCTGGCATTCTTGATTGCAATTCTCTTTCTTTCACTGTATATGTAAAAGAGTGGTTTCAAAGTTTTCTTCTTCTTTTTGTTTCTTAATCTCACACATGAGTCTTTCTCTCTGTTTCTTTCTTCTTCTTTTTTACTTCTTTATTAATTTTTCCCATCTGCAAAATCAACTTTAGAGCAGCTTTCTATTGAATTTGTAACCATAAGCAGATACATATCTTATAAAAAGCTGTTATAGAAATTCTGGCATTGTTGATTTGCTGTTAGTTGAATAAACTATCGAAACAGAAAGCAATTACAGTTATTTAAGATATACAATTGCTATATGCACGAAAAAATATTTTTGTACGCATTTGTGATGAAGCACATGGGAATGCCAAGAAACCCAGAGAAGCATGTGAGTACATGAGTCCCTTGACTTATTTGCTCGTCTTTTCCCATCCATTTCATCTTGTTATGGAACTTTCATATTAAAAGACATTGTCTAATGCTTTGAGATTATGCTAAGAAAATCAGTATTATATGCAGTAAAATGCGTCCAGGTTACCTCTTTACCGCAGATGACAACACCTTAACTGCATGAGACAGTTTGGGTTGCAGAACTGTTGATTTGTATCAATTTGGATAGCTGAATTATCAAGCAGACATGGTGAGGTTGGTCTCATGTCTTAACAGTAAGGGACTTGACAATCGTAGGGTATGCAGACTTAATTTTGGCTAGCAAAACTTTGTTGATAGCAAGGAAAGTGGACCACTAGAGACCTTGTTTGATCCTTGACAGGTTGTTGCTTAGTGTTATCAATCAAAACATTAAATTTCATATGCTCCACACGCTCTTCCATGGAATGGATTTTCTCGCGGGTGTGAAAAATGGCTTTGACAGCTCAAATGAACAAACCTTATCTTCCACATCTCAAAGCAAACCAACCATCATTTGAGGCATAAATATCGATGTTTCTCTTAGCAGAGGCCAGAGAAGCAATGTATGATGGGTTGGCAATGAGGAAAGATGGCCTAGAGGGGATTTGCAATTAAGCCTTGGACAGGATTAGGCCGGGCCTATTGAAAGAGAAAAAGAATGGTCCAATAGGACATTGTGTCTTTTAAAACAAGAAAAAAAATAAAAAAACATTTCAAATATTTTTCAAAACTGCAAAAACAAACTACTGTTAAATGTTTTTTTCCACAACCATTTAGGGTTCAAAATTAACAAGTGCTTATGATTTCATGGTTTATTTATATGTTTAAGATGGACTTGGTTCTTTTTGTAGTCTCTGTGATTTTGTAATACATTTTCTTATGGGATTCTGTTAATTGCTTCTAATATTGATTTATAAATTAGAATAAAATATATTAATTTATTCTATAAACATTTCTAACCATTCAAGGAAAATTAAGATATATTACATAATTATTCCTAAAATGTAACAACAATCTAAACTTCAAGATTCACAACTATATATATATATATATATATATATATATATATTTTTTTTTGTAAGTTTTGAGTTATGATATTTTCGTATTCTTTTAATTGAATTATAACAAGTATAAGTGGGACTGTGTAAATAGCAAACATTATCAAAATAAGATTTTGGTATACTTAAGAAATCCAAGTCTTGGATTAAACGAAGAGAGATATTTTCTAGAAAAAAAGAGATGATTGTTGGGTTGCTAGTCGGCCCAACCCAATCTACGTGAGTTAGGCTGGACTTGTTTTAGCCCATTCTAGACGCTAGGCTGGATCCAATCCAATATATTTAATAATAATAAAATAATATTAAAAGAAAAGAAAAGAAAAATCCAAAATTTTCAAAGGGCATTTTAATAATATTTGTGGGTCCCTCGTATGATTTTTCCAATAATTTTGTATAATATCGAGTTGTAGATTTATATTGTAAGATATAAATTCAGTATTAAAAGTACATGGTTTTTTTTAAACTTAAAAAAAATATTCTGAAAATTTAAAAATAAACTTTCATTTCAAAAACAAAAAAAATGTGTTTGGTTTTCATGCATACAACCAAATTTTAAAGGTTTTCATGCATATTTTCAAAAAAAAATGGATAAAATCACCTTTTTATCATGTTTTAAGAAATGCAAAAATGGATATCGTAACCGGTATATGATTCTTCATTAGGATTTAGCTAAAATAAAAAAATCCCATTATAATTAGTTTGTTATTCAGAACGCTAGGACTTAGCTATATCCAAGAAATAAATAAGTTTGAGCTTCAGAACAATTATAATTCAACCCAATAAGGTAAAGACTTTCCCATGAAGGGAGATCTGCCTTGTACCTTAGACAAGACCAACAGACATAAATATAATTTAGAATAACAATCAAATAATAATGCAGCTTACCTTATATAGGTTGCATTGGGGGTGATGCATCTTTTCCTTGTACAACTAGTCCTCTTACCCAGACTCTCGTAGACCATTAGGTTTCTTAGTGATCATAACACTAGGTGACGACTCCTGAACCTTATAATCATAATCTTATGATTAAACCTAAAACCCCTCGTTTTATCATTCTTAGAAGGCAGCTCCACCATTCAATGCCGTGCATGTCATGACACCGATCAATGTCCAATCATATATGAATAATCTAATGTAGACGTGACCAAATTTTTTGATCTTTTGCAAAATTTTGACGAACCATTATGAGATGGTTATACAAATCACAATATATTATCGGTCATTGCATATGTGTTCACCATCAAGTCAGATCATAGGTTGAGTGAGGCCAGTTATGATAGAATTGTTAAATGGACAAGAAG
>Ga0325401_1001875_pt1 | contig 18188 bp, 7 predicted proteins | sample PopdelMetagenome_FD_205666 | JGI IMG/M metagenome (GOLD analysis project Ga0325401, IMG submission 205666) | Populus deltoides microbial communities from Bellville, Georgia, United States - Xylem-PdKOR-R2 | ecosystem: Host-associated > Plants > Phyllosphere > Stem > Wood/Secondary xylem | place... | reverse complement strand
GTGAATTGAGAATTGAGCTTTATATTTTATTTGTTTTTTTATATGGGGTTATTACGGTCTCATGATCCAAGTCGTAAATTTTGCAGGTTAGCTAGATTGACTTGAGTTTTTTTTTTAATTGAATTGTTTTTTCAATCTCATCCATAAACATTGGGTTGATTGAAAGTTTAGTTTCATAGTTTTTTTTCTATTTTCTTTTTATCGAATTATCCTGGTTTCATTACTTGAATTTGACAGGTTAACACGAGTTGACTTGAGTTTTTTTTGTCTTTTTTATTGAATGTTTTTTTTTTCGATTTTATCCTTGAATATTAGATTGAATGAAAATCAAATTTTATAATTTATTTTATTTTACTTTTTATGAGGTCATACTAATTTCATGACTCGAGTCACGAGTTTAGTTAGTTAACTCGAGTTAACTCAAGTAATTTTTTGTGTCTTTTTCTTAATTGATTTTTTTTTTCAATCTCATCTGTAACATTGGGTTGACTGAGAATTGAGTTTTATAATTTATTTTGATTTTCTTTCTATGAGGTTATCTTGGTCTCATAACTAAGGTTTGACAAGTTAACCCGGGTTGACTTGACTTATTTTTCTAATTGAATTTTATTTTCAATTTCATCATTCAACATTGAATTGATTGAAAATTGAGCTTAATATTTTTTGTGTACTTTCTACAGGATTATTAGGGTCTCATGACTTGGACCAGAGATTTGACAAGTTAACTTGATTTAATTCAAATAAATCCGAGTCAATCTAATATATTGTTATCTCAATATATAAAAAAAGATATTGTTTTGGTTTTTTCAATCAAATTGTATTTTTACTAATCATTCAGATTATTTTTGAACCTGTAAAATTAATTACATCACATTAAGTCAATCTCCACACAGTTTATTTTTCCTACTAGAAAACATGTTAATAACATATAAGTATTTGTTTTAAGTTCAATAAAAATTTAATCTGATCATAGTGTAATGCGTATAATTATTAGTTTAAATTAAAACCCAATAGGATACTCCTTTGAAGAGAGTCTGACAAAAATACTAATACATAACTAGGAGACTCGAATGAGATATGACTGAAATCATAAAGACACAATTGAACAAAAGTGAGATAAAATTGAGAATTAGATAATAATCAGAGGTTGATTTGAAGTTTCCCTCTTTTTCCTACTTTCTAAACAATCCCTGCTTCATGTAATATTAAATTAATATTTTTTTATAATTTTATTTTATAGTTTTGATGAATTAGTATAAAAAATTAAAAAAAAATAAATGAAATATTTTTAATATATTTTTAAATAAAAGAATTAAAAAAAAAACACATCCAATATAACACCGATCACAGGCTTCATCCATGCATAAAACATAACATGCAGTCACTGGTAAAATCCTAACCCTTGGTTGGGATATAATTGTCTTTACTCACTATCCACTAACTCCACCATATTCGACCCCTATAAATATCTCCACCAAACTCTCTCTCTCGTCTCTCGTTCTCTCTGCCTTCATTATAAACAAAATATTCTCTATAATTTCTCTCATGGCCATGTAGAAATCTCATTAGGGTTTCGAGATGGATCTGGTACATTACTGACTTATCTCTTCAAATGCTTCACATTATAGTCATAATCTAAGTTTATCACCTTGAAATCGACTTCTTCTCCCGTGCTTTCTCTTGTTTTCTCGGGAAAATCTTTGCTTAGTATTTTTCATGTTTTCAAAGTAAAAGAAAAGAAAAGCTTTGATCGCTGGCGTTTTTTTTCCTTTCTCATTGCTAGTGAAGTTACTAAAAGTAGTTTAAATCGCAGGAAATACAAAGATTCTCGCTCACAGACCTCTCAAAGCAAACAAAAACTGCAGCTTCAAGTAAAGATCATGAGTTCCCAAACGCAGAGGTTTTGGAAACAAGCGTGATAAAATCAGTCTTAGAAGACAACAAACTACAGTTACTCTCTCTCTCAAAAAAAGTTGTTACAGAACGTACAATAATCACCAAGCTGCTCCATCTCTGCTGCACCTTCGATTCTGTTGACTGCGCCACATCACTACTCAACGGAGAGTTCGGATCGGTGCCGGTGATAAATGAACCGGACTCAACCGGTCTCTCACCGCTGCACGCCGCTGCAACTGCTAACGCGGCGCGTTGTGTGGAAATGCTTCTCGAAAAACACGCTCGTACGGATTTGGAGAGCAGAGATGGACGCAGACTGTTACCTCTGGAGCTGTCCTTGTGTAACACCAGGTAACAAACAAAAGAAGGCACGTCGTTTTAATCTTTTTAATGAACTAAAATGGAAAAGGTGTAAAAACTTTTCGTTATTTTTGATGCATCTCACACTGCAGAAAGATATTACCTTATTTAGAAATGTTGCTTTTTCTTGTTTCTGTCCTTCCCGTGTATTTTTTGTTCAGTGACTTTTTTTTATGTTATTTTAGAAAGGATCTGATTTGGGATCTGGATGACAATTCAACCATTGAAGACTTGGTTGTTCAAATTAGTGAAAAGGTATTGAAACGTTTTGTTATATATTGTTTGGTTGCTGAGAAAGTGGTAAAAAGTGATTATATGATGGCATTTTCTGTATTTATTTATCATGGAATTAGGTCAAGTAAAGTCAAAAGAGTCAAATATATTTATTTTTTTGTAGAGAAAAAAAGAAAAATGTCTATTAAAATAAGATTCATTGATTTGATGATTTATTAAAGGCTTCGGCTCGTTTTGGTTAATGAGAAAACAATGGAAAGAGACGCGAAAATATTATTTATTCAATTTTGTTATATTTTATTAATTTATTAAGGGATAGTCTCAGCTCCGATGACAGTAGGGAATTTATTAAATTAAGAAATTCTCTGTTTTTTTTATTAAGCTAATTTGATGCTTTTCTACAGGATTTAACCACACTAAAACTTCTTGCTGACAAAACGGAGGAAGTCGGTGACGTGGCATACAGAATGGCGGAAGCAGGGCGTGTGGTTGATTTAGCTGCTCTTCTGGTAGTGGCAGCAGATAAACTAAATGAATCGATTTTACCGGTGCGTGATGCTGTTTTGGATTGTAAAGAGAAGACCACAATTTACGAGGCTGTGATTAGAGAGGCATTGACACTTGGCGGCCCTACGCGGTCGTTGAGGGCAGCAAAAAGGGTGACAGTTCTAAGTGAGAGTGAGCGTGCTGAGAAAAGGAAACTCTTGCTCTATGAGATTGAGTTGCTTCAGCTCTTTGGTGCTGTTGGTCTCGGATGTTGTACGGACAGGAAATTACCGTCACCGTTAATCCGTGCTGCACAGGTCAGAATAGATCTTCATTCCCACTAATTTTTATTTTTATTTGGCATTTTGTTTAACATGTGGAATGAATAATAACCGTATAATGTATGCAACATTATGGTACGTGGGATTTTGAGAAATGAACATGCATGCCGTACGAAAAGTATCTTTCGGATAAGATATTTTTGTTTGAGAGTCTATTTAATATTTAATAATGTTTTTGTAGTTATTTTTTAAAATAATTTTTATTTAAAAATATATTAAAATAATATTTTTTTATTTTTTTAAAATTATTTTGGATATCAATTCATTAAAATATCTAAGAACATTAAAAAAAATATTATTTTAAAATAAATAAAAAAATAATTTTTTTTAATTTTTTTTTAAAATATAAAAATACGTACTTAATCATTGATTATTGAGATCTGTGGGCACTTTTGTAAATCAGGGGGTTCAAAGTGAGGAATCACCGTGTACTCTCATTAGATACTTTGTAACATATGGGCTTAGACATTTGGGACTTTTACCTCAGAGTGGTCACCACAAATTCGTCTATTTCAAATTAATGAGTAACGAAGTACAAACATGATTCTGTTACGACACCCCTTCCATGTCTTTACTTCGAGAAACTATTTTTTCAACCAACATTATTTTCTTTTCTTGGCCTGTGAAGTCTCTAATTAACATTTTTTTTCTACAATTAATAGCTTTATTTCCAGCGTTGTCTTCGTATATTTAAAGTGGGACTCGGAGTAGCAAATTGAAATTCTAGTAAGCAAGTGAAACTTTTGCAGATGAATATATCTAATTTCAAACGAACATATGCTTAGCAACTGCTTGGGACAAAAGAAGATCATGATATTTGTATCACGTTCGAAATCACTATATTCTTACACTGTATTTGTCTTTGATAGACTGTCATTTGCATTATAATGTCATTTTATAGTGACAAAATCTATAACATTATCAACTGTCCTAATTAATTTCCTTTCATTTTACGAGTATACTCTCCAGGTTCAGTGCATTCTGTTTCTTGCATTTATATAGATTAATGTCATTTATGTACCTTTTAACTTGAATTCTCCCTGTATTCAAGTTAGCCTGTCATCCTAGACAAGAATACAACAAATTTCAGGAAAACTAAATGGGAAATTTATCGCCTTTGTATTACACATTCAAAACTTCAAAGAAAGGAAGCATAGTATACCGTGTTAACAAAAGTCCACAGTATGGACCGTTATTTTCAAATGATCCGTAACCAGGTACTATTGATAATAATCACAGGCTGGAGATGAAACCATTATTGAGTTGCTTCTGAAGACTAACATAGACCTAAATGATGTCGATGCTGACGGACACTCTGCTCTTCATTGGTGTCTCAAGGCATATAAGCAATCACGTCCTCAGCAGATGAAGTCTCTCTCTCACACACGCACAAGCACAGGCACAGGCACAGGCACACGCGCACGCACGCACGCACTCTGGTTTTGCTGAACTTCAAATCGCCTTCTGTTCCAGGATCATGTGGCTTCTACTGAAGCATGGTGCTCGAGTGAACCAGACAAATAAGCTGGGCTTGACAGCTGTTCATATTGCTGCTTCAAATGGTAATTCACAGGCACTCCAGGTATTTATGTATCAGCTCTTCAGGTTGCTTTTACTGTTTTACTGTCTTCCACGCACATCTTGGTAACATATGATAGTTTCATAACTGCAGTTTTTTATCATGCTCATTTTCCTGTAAGACTGTACTGCAGGCCCTTCTATTGGAAGACCCAGATTGTATCAACTCTAATACAGAAATGGAAGAAACCCCATTATTTTTTGCTGTGAAGAATGGCTATAAGGACTGTGTTGAAGTTCTATTACACTGGGGAGCAAGCACTGGAGTCTTTAATTTGCGGTTAGAAACAACTGACCTATTTTCATTTATTTCATCCTTTTTTATTGTCTGTCTTGCATTTATCGTGTCTCTCAATGAGAAGACATGCTGATCCTTGCAACCTAATGCTGACATCTTATTGTAACTATTATAATTCCCAGTAAACAGAGACCTGTAGACTTGGCTGAGTCACAAGACATGCGTTTCATGCTAAACAATGCTGATGTTAACCTCAGTAAGTTGAAATTCTTAACACACTCAAAAGGTTAGATTGAGTGGGAAAATGTCATAATAAAGAAGCTCGTGTCACTCATTTCATTTATCTCGTGCTCACAATCAGCAGTAAATCGTCCCATTCAGCAGAAATATACAGCATGGTTACAAGGAGGTGATGTAATTCAAGGGACCTGCAAAGAACTCTTTACCTTGACAGATGAAAGGAATCCTACTAATAGGTGACCTCCTTGGATAAACCAATTAAGAATCATATGATAAAATAGTGATTTTTTAATTTATTTGGTCCCATAATTTTCCACTGCTTGTGGACAGCAGGACTTGCTCGAGTACAAACAAAGAGATCTGTAAATACTTCCATTCTCCTCGTGGATGTGTTAGAGGCACCAAGTGTTTCTATGCACATTCTGAAGAAGAGCGACAGCAGGTGAAGCAGGGAAGATACATGATTCATTCACCTGCTGCAGGGCAACTAGAACGGAAAATTTTTGTTGGAGGCCTCCCAGCTTCTGTAGATTCTGGTTAGAAACCGAACACATTCATGCAACTACGTACATATGTAGTCTTATTAACCTGAAGATTCAAGTGCTGATTTAGTAAGCCAAAGAACTTCAATTTTATCTTATATTTTGTCTTTCTTCTCCAACCTTTTCTGCATCAGACTCTCTAAGAAAAATTCTTGAAGAGAAATTTGGTTCGGTGGACAATGCTGCAGTACTTGGAGTTCAAACAGCAGATAAGATGCAGTCTCGTGGATTTGGCTTCGTCACCTTCAAAGATAAGAAATCTGTTTCTGCAGCTGTTGAGGCACACCATGTTATTATTATGGGTAAGCAGGTTGAGATCAAAAGTGCTGTTCCAAAATTCCTTCTACTAGCTGAGTTCCAGAAATCAACCCAACAACGTGAAAGAAATCAGATTGACGAGAAACTTCCACAAGCACAAACGCCCAAAGAGAAAACTGAGACGGAAAAGGCCAAAACTGACGTGCTTAATAGGCAGACATCAAGTGAGAAGACAGAAAAAGTGATCCTTAGTTGTAATTCCACAGAAGAGATCAAATCTGAGCCAAGGACTTGGGCTGATACTTTAATCCATGGTCAAACAAAAGCATGTTCTAGTGAATCTCAAACACATGAAAGATGTATGCCTAAGTGGTTCAGAACATTAAGAAGGTGGCTCCCTAGCTTCTTGCAACAAGCATCAAAGAGGGGAGGACAATATGCTCTATCGTCGGTGAAAGCTGATTTCAGGGCCCTTTTTGGCCTAGAATTAGACCATGCCTCTCTCGGTTTCTCAAAGCTTAGTGACTTCATGAAATCTATCCCTGAACTTTGTCACGTTACGTATCACACTCCAGCCAATCATATGATACTTCTGCCTAGCATTCCCATTCCTTGTCAGCAGCCACTTCAAGATGTTACGATTGACAGTCCATCTTCACATTCTACATCAATTGATGATAGCGGTAATGGAAATTCTGATGGTTCCATTTGCTCTCAGGAACCTCTTCTTGTGTCCATTGAGAATGATGACTTAAATGATAGCAGCAGCACTAGGGTGTCCTTTCAGATCACTGATGATAATCCTGCAGATAAATTGCCCTGTGTGAACTCGAGGTTTCTTCAATTCTTGAAACCAGACCCAATCTTTCATGCTCGACCGTGGGTAAATAGTGACTCTGATGGAGGCAAAGAGAGTACTGTTGGTGAAAGAGGATCGGGAAATGGGTTTCAAGAGATGAAGCCCTGGCCTCAAGGAAGGCATTTGGTTTTAGAGGCCCTTGCCAGAAAAAAGAATAGCTCATCTGTTTACTTTCTTCGTGAATTTGATTTCTATGATGTGAGGATTCAACAAGTTGAGATTTATTCATTAAGTATTCTGAACTTCATTGTGTTTTATGATAAAATAATATTGGGTGGTAATTGCAGGAATACAAGGCAAGCATCGCACAAGGAAGGTGCCTGGGGTGCAACGAGCGTCGGATGTTGTGGGCCAACTTCCCATGCTTGCACTTGGTGTGGTGTGCTGATTGTAAACTACAAGCCATGATGGCAGCTCGCCTTGGTGAACACAAATGTGTGGTGTGTGATATCAAAGTGCAGGCAATAGATTTGATATCCTGGCATGAATACTGTCAGCCCATTCTTGACACAGCTTGCATCAAGGAGTTCCCCCCATTTGATCCTGATTACATGCTAAAGTAAGGACATGCCATATTAATTTATTTATTTTCTTTTACATTTTTAATATGAACCAACAAAATGCTTGATCATTGCTTAATTACTTGTCTAATTTCTAATGGTTTTTCTTTTTATTCTGCCTCTGCCTCTATCCAGGAAGAAGCCTATATTTGAATAGAAGAGAGAGCTGCAGTACATGTGAAGGCCTCAACAGACCAGCAGTCCGCGACTTGCAGCACTTGGAAAAGGGTTTATGGGAGGGAGCGGTTCTTCTGAGCAAAAAAAGAAAAGAAACCTAGATATACAAGGCTATCATACTCGTGTGATGAAAAAACCTAGTATATACATAGGCTTGCCTCCGGCAAAATTTCAACTCTTTTCACCATTTTGTTGATTCCCTCTTTTTATCTTTCGGTCAAGAGGGAATCTATATATAGATTTCAGATTGTATAGTTCCCAAATACAAGCATGTATACATGCCTTTGCCATCCAATCGGCAACATTAATTGATTGATACGAGGGATGTGCTTGTTATCGAAAAACTAGAACAAAGGTTGAGTGAATTAATGCCTTGATCAAATATTACGGATGCTTTTTTGGGTGAGTATTTTCGGTTTGGTTTAGTTTTTATTTAAAAAAAAATCAAACAAACTGAATTTTTATTTTTTAATTCAAAATCAAAATCAAACCAAAACCGGTTCAAACCGATCATTTTTTATTTGGTTTGGTTCGGTTAATTGAGAAAACAATTTGAAAAAACCGATATAATCCATTTCTATTTCATGTGAAGGGCAAGCTGATGCCAACAAATGGAGAAGATGGATGACAAATTGATTGGCCTAAATGGCAAGGATTTCAGCCATGTACAAGTGCAAAATAATAATCTAAATGATAAGAGGACCAATAGGATTTCCACCAACTCATAAAAACCCAAAACAACCCTGAAAAATCCATGAAACTGAGACACATAGAAGAAATGCACATCTCTTTTAAGCAAAAACAAATAGAAAAAACACAAATTTATGCAAAAAAATGTTTTCAATCTCTTCATCTTTTGTTTATAAGTAATAATGATGAAGTGTAAAGTATAAAAAAGGAGAAAATAATAATTTGGGGTCAAATGGTGATGTAAGGCTTGAGCAAAGAATAAGGAGATAATTAAAGGAGAGTGGTGTGAGAGGGGCAACTTGAAAGATATTTGGGAGAGAGGGAGGCGGATGAGAGCTGAGGGATTCTGAAGTTTAGTTTTAGAATTTTTTTTTTATAGTGGGTTTAAAATTTAAATGTTGGTGGAACCGGTTTGATTCGGTCCTGTTTAATCGGTTTAAAATTTTAGAAATCAAAACTGAACAGAACTAATATTTTTTTAGGTTTTTTAATCGGTTTATTTGATTTTTTCAGTTTAATTAGTTTTTTAATTTTTTTATTCCCTTCTACTTCTTTTCCTTATTTGTTTTCTTTTATGTTTTTCAATTACCTCGTTATTAGCTATTTTGGCATGCGTCTTCACAAGTAAATCTCATTATTTTGATGTTTTGATTTAATTTTTTCTTTTAAAAAAGACTTGCTTCTTTTGTTTGGCCGGCCAAAGATGGATCATGCAAATAAAAGAAGAACATGCGTTTATGACTTGATGCATATCATATACGTGCTCCATGAGGGAGGGAATCTTTGTAAACTTTAATTCATTAATTCCAAATCTTCTTGAATTTCTGAAACTATTAATAATACCAAACCAATGCAAAAAGTAACAGTATGCTCCATTTAATAAAAATAAACCCATGTCAAACTGCGCTTGTAATTTTGTTGTATTGGAAGACTGACCATGTTAACTATTATACAAGTAAAACTGTAAAACAGATCATTACAGTTCAGACACTTGAATGCCTGTCACTCTGTGTTTTGTTGAAGTAAAATGGTTTCGATGGATTCCTTATCCAACTTTCTTGGTTTCTATATATATATATATATATATATATATATATATAACAAAAATTATAAAATAAAATTATTCTAGAGTTTTCATGATCCCGCTAGATAAATCTAAAGTTTATAAATTTATTATATGAATATCTAATTTTTTTCAGTTTTAAATAATTCCTTAAAAGCTAGATGGTTAGAAATTACAAGTCGTCCAGTTGTCCGAACTCTAACGGTATTTCACACCAACCACTTGTGAGAAATCTCTTAAATTTCTATTTAGAAGAGAAAGATTATTGTGCCTAGAGTACTAGCTCTAATTTTGTATTTATATAGTTTTTCTGTCTAATAAACATCAACTCCTCTTTTTTTACCTACAAAAAAATAGACTTAGTTTTATATTTATAGGAAATCCTAAAAACCCTATAAATGATAAAATATCTATTTACCCCTTAAATAATATCCATATATTATTTAAGGATAATTTTAGAAATTTAATCAATCAAGTCCTTACTTGATTTTTCTAAATTTAGAAATATAATTCATGTATTAATTATATGTTAGTTTTTAATTTCTAAAATATATTTTAATCAAATCATGCTTAATTAAATCATTCCAGTTTAATTTCTGACTAATGGTTCTTAATACATGTGACCCATTACGTTTCTAATATGTTGACCCGAATATAAAATATAATTCTAATTAAATAGAATTAAATAAATTAAACAATTTAATTTATTATCAATTCATCAATTGATTAATTTATATTTGAATATTATGCTACACCCAATGTTTTTCCTTTCTTTATCTCAATTAAGATATCATGTAACATGATCAAAATATAATATTTTCTATATAAGATGACTTGGTGATCTCAAGTCCAAGGATCATTTGCACAACCGTTACGTGAGCCTTTCCATAGATATCTGTGATCTCTACATATGAAATTCTCATGCGGGTCAATTCAATGTACATGTTTTATGACTAACACATATATATTAGCTCTAGGTATCTCTTATACCCCAGCTTATGAGAACAACTACATTTCATAAAAGAAAGAACATAATATGTACCAGTCTCTACGACTTTAATGAATATCTAGTATTTAAGAGAGCATCGACCAAGAATATTTTAGGAACAATGCCTTGATGCAATAAAAATTTCATAATTATAACAACTTTATAATTTTATTTGCAAAATATTTTTGTCCCAAGAACTTTATCACTCTAGATTTATTAATATAATATTATATAAAATTAAAGATAAATTGAGCCTTTAGTAATAATAAATATGGATTTACATGAATATAATAATTCCACATGTAATCACCCGATTGGTTATAGGGCATATTAAATTAACAATCTCCCACTTGTACTAAAGACAATCACTCATGTATCTAATATCATATTGCTCCTTGTATCATTAATGCTTCTGCATGGATAATGACTTAATAAAAGGATCTTCTAGATTCTTTTCGGTGGGTACTCGCTCTATCTTTACATCTTTCATTTCATTAATTTATTAAATCAAATGTAATTTTTTTTAAGTACTTGTTTGGATCATTTATGAGACCTTGGTTTCTTTGCTTATGCAATGACTCCAATGTTTTCACAGTACTTGGTAACTGGATCAATAATGCTAGGAACCAACCTAGTTTATTGATAAACTTCTTGATCCAAACAACCTTTTTGTTTCCTTAAACGTGGACATGTACTCTTATTCAATTCTAGAACAAGTTGTGCTCTCTTGTTTGGAACTCTTCCAACTTAAAACATTACCATTTAAAGTAAAACATATCTTGGCTGATATTTACTATTTTTTCAACATTTCATTGAAAAAAATTCAAACAATTTTGAACTTCTAGTTTATCTTTTCCATTGATAGATCTTATAGCCAAGAATATAATATAATTTCCATCATATCTCTCTCAATATGTGTCTTATAACATATATTTTTTAAGGAAGGTGTTCCATGCAAAATAGATAAGAATCTAATCTTAGATTCTTCCATACTAAGGTATTTTAGCATCTAGTCTATATGCATGGATTGAGACAGTTTAAATAACCTTCTAGATCTATCTCTATTGATCTTTATATCCAATATATAGGTTGCTTCTCCTAATTTTTTTATGGAGAAATTCTTAGACAACAAAAAATTTATTGATTAAAATAAAGATATGTTGTTTATATCCATATTTTTTATGAAATAAAATATATTGATTATACCATCAAAATTGAATATTCCTACTCCTTAAAGCTTGCATGGTATATTTATATTGTCTTCCATGTTAATCTTTCTTCTAAAGACTCACTTAGTTCCATTATGTATTATGCCTTCAAGTAAATCAAACAAGTTCCAAACCTGGTTAGTATATGAAGTCCATAACTTCAAGTTATTTCTTGGAATAAATATCATATATTACTTCCAAGTAATTGCTAGGCTCATTAATTATATGCTATGTCATTCATAATTTTCATGAGAGATCCTTATCTCATTTCAAAACATGTCCTAGTAGGCTTGGATCCCATTTAATTTATCCAACCTTGAGTGACTCAACAAATCAAAATAAATTAAATTAGATAGATAACATAGTTTGTCAATCACATCTCTATATGACTCCTAGATTAGTTAGGTAACAACTCTTTGTTTAAACATGCTATATTTATTTCGTCTAACTCATGCTTCTAACATCAAATGATCATGAGTGACTCGTTCAAATTATATAGGTTAGTTAAGTAGAACCCAATTTTATAGCATTAAACATATTCAATTAATGATAATCTTAAGTGACTCAATAAATTATCCATTAATAGAATTATGGTTTTATGCATATAAAATTGATAGACAACTATTCATGTTCTCAACATTTACTTAATATATTAATGAGAGATTTATTATCAATTAATTAGATCTCATATATAACATGGCATAACCCATATACATTTCATACATAACAATGTATATATAAACATACACTCCTAGTATGCTATTCTAATTGAATGATATAGACATATCTAAGCTAATTTCCTCGAGCCTTTGAAGGGAATTAGATTATCAAATCCTAGGTAGCTATAGCAAGCCTTCATAAGTCCATTGCAAGCACTTTGGTTATAGCCTTCATCGTCATTTCTTTCTTTGTCTTGGATTACATAATAATTTCCTATATAAATTTCTATATTTTTAAATTATATAACATTTACATAATTAATTAAGAACTCTCGAGTTATATTCGAAGGAGAATTAAATGAGAAAAGAATTACAATCAAGAATAAAAAATAGAGATAAGACAAAACTCGTAAGCCTTATTTAATAAAATTACAACCATCAAATAAAAGCACAATCACACAATCACATTGGTTTTTAATGTCCATAACCATCCATCATGATAAATACATTGCATGCTTCAATTCTAATTATTAGCTTTATGTGCTACTACAAAATAATATTCAATTAAATCTAATTTAATAATTTCCCAATAAAAACAAATTTTATTTAACATAAATTCCATGAAAATTAGTTTTCAAAATTTAATAAGAAAATTAATCACATTAAAATTCCTATTAATATCCTAAACTATTTTAGGATTAATTAAATAAAATTTTCCAAAATTAAAAAAAAACTCATTATTTTAGAAAAACTATTTTTTTTAAATATCGTTTAATTAAACAATTTAATTAAATAAATCCTCAACCCATTAGCATATCATAGGACTTAAAAAATTGAATTAAATATTTTAATTCATTCCTAATCCTATTAGAAAAATAAATTATTTAATTAAAATAATTTAAGGTATAAAATCCAAATTTTATTTAATTAAAAATAATTTTAATTAAATCATAATTATATTAGAAAAATTAATTCAATAATTAATTTAATTTCGGATTCAATTAAAATAAAATCAAAATTTTATTTATGGGGTTAGAAAGGCATAAATAGAAGGGTAAAATGATATTTTATATTAAAATAAATCATATTGTCATAACATTAAAAGGGAGAGGTAAAGGGGTAAAATACCCTGAAACCCTAAATCCATCTCTTTCTCCCCTTCTTCTATCATGTGCAGCCAGTAGGGCACCTTGCCCTTACCGCTAATGGGCTTTTCAGCGTAGCCAAAGCTACCACTGAACTCAGCAATAACGATCAAAGTTGTCTCCGCCTACAACCAAGAGAGGTGCAGCCCTCGCTGGTTGCATCTACAACAACGCGAGGCTGTTGCCTTGTGCAACCATGGTGGTTGGCGCTGCAAGCAACAACAGTGCACCAGGGTGCTGGTGGCAGCGACAACATGTAGCGCGCCTGGCTTTGCCATCGACGACAATAATGCTGGACATTTTTCTAGCCAACCCTTGGCTAGATTCCGGCAAGATCTGGAAATCCCATCCAAATTAGACCAAAACAGTAATCGAGTGATTAATTATTTTTAAAAAATCTAATTTAAAAAATCATGAGAAAAAAATTGACCTTTTTGGAAAAAAAAAATTTATTGCACACATAAAATTAATTCCTAATTAATACCAATAACAATTAAAACATGTAATCAAACAACGCTAATTGTTCTAATGAATATCATACACACAACAAAAACTATGAAGAAAAATTATTCGGGAGTCCTTAGGATCCCGTTAGATAGATTTAGAGTTGTTTAGGGATTTATTATCTGAAGATCTGATCTTCTTTGGCTTTGAATAATTCTTTAAAGGCTAAGTTGTCACAAACCACAAGTTATTTAATTGTCTGGACTCCAATGGTAATTCACACAAACCACCCGTAAAAAATCTCCTAAATCCCTATTTAGGAGAGAGGGATTGCTATGCTTAGAGTTTTAGCTCTAATTTTGTGTTTACGTAGTTTTTTTTGTCTAACAGACAACCACTTCTCTTTTTTTCACTTACAAAATAATAGGCATAGCCTTATATTTATAGGGAATTATAAAAACCCTATAAATGACAAAATATATATTTGCCCTTTTAAATAATATCCATATATTATTTAAAGATATATAATTTTAGAAATTTAACCAATCAAGTACTTACTTGATTTTTCTAGGTCTTGAAATATAATCCTTGTATTAATTATATGCTAATCCTTAATTTCTAAAATATATTTTAATTAAATCATACTTAATTAAATCAACTCAGTTTAATTTCTGACCAATGGTTTTTAATGTGTGTGACCTATTAAGTTCCTAATATGTTGGTCCAAATATAAAATATAATTATAATGAAATAGAATTAAATAAATTAAACAATTTAATTTATTATCAATTCATTAATTGATTAATTTATATTTGAAGATCAGATACATCATCTAGCGACGTGTCATGATCCTTAAAATATTAGAAAAGTAATTAGTGGTTTGACTTAACCTTTTAGTGATTGGTTTCTCAATGTAATTAATATATTTTAATCAATAATGTTCTAATTTAACATTAAAGCATGGAATATATTTGTCATGTTAAATCACGTTTATTCTCTACATAATAATTATTTATCATTTGAATAAGATTTGAAACTCTTTTCAAATCTCATTCCACCTTGGTTGAGGATTTATTAGTCAATACTATTTGAGAATAGATGGAACATTTTTTTTAATTCACTTAGGGTGATGAATCCTCTTTTGATCACTCAAGTATCTTCATATAGTTTATGTTACACCCAATATCTTTCTTTTTGTTACCTTGATTAAGAAAACATGTAATAGTATTAAAGTATAATATTCTCTATATAGGTTGACATAGTGATCTCAAGTCCTCATCACTTACACAACCGTCACGTGATCTTTTTCATAAACATATATGATCTGTCCATAGAATTCTCATGCGGCTCAGTTCAGTACATTTACATGTTTTATAACAAGCACCTACATATTAGTTCTAGGTATCCCTTATACCTTAACTTATGAGAACAACTACTTCATTTCATAAAGAAAAAAACATGATATGTACCAATCTCTGTTACTTTAATGAATGTTTAGTATTTAAGAGAGTATCGACCAAGAATATTTTAAAAACAATGCTTTAATGCAATAAGAATTCCATAATTATAACAACTTTATAATTTTCTTTACAAAACATTTTTATCCTATGAACTTTATATTTACTCTAGATTTATTAATCTAATATTATATGAATATTAAAGATAAATTAAATCTTTATTAATAATAAATATATATTTATATTAATATAATAATACTATATGTAACCAGCCCATAAACTATCATGCATATTAAATTGACATTTACTAGGAAACTAACATTTACTAGGAAATTAACAAGTTCCAAATACGTAAACTAACATTTACTAGGATATTAATTTCATCTGAACACAAGTCTCAAAAAGAATGTTTAATGGCAGAGTTCTTCTGATGCACTTCATGCCGAGTTTTGAGTGGTGATGAAAAAGAAGATTTAACACAATCAATGGAGCTGTTTTGATTTCTTAATTAGCAGCCAAGTTAACGTGGTCCTATCAAGAAACAGACTATAACAAAACTAATTTATTTGGACAAATAAAAGTTTCTGTAAGCATAAATAATCTCTTAATCACGTTTTCGCATATAAACCTAATTTACGTTCCACGCCCACGACCATTTTATAGCATTACAACTAAAGAAAATCTGGGACATAGAGCGGGTTACATAGCCAACTTTATCAATAGAGTCATAGAGATAAAAAAAAAAGAAAAAAAAGAAAAAAAAGAAAAAAAGAGAGAGTAAATATGAGGCCAAAGTGAAGAGTACCCTTGAAATAACGAAGTATGCGTTTGATAGCTTCAAAATTAATGCATCTCAGTTAGAGCATGCAAGAACTGACTCACAAATTCAAGTTGATGGAGCGAGAAAGATCAGGCCTAGTGATAATCAGATATTGTAATGCACCAACAAGAGAGCGATAAAGAGTAATGTCAGAGAAAAGAGGATCTCATTTGCAATGTAAGAGCTGAGCCCAAGCAAGAATGTCACGGGCATACATGGTTTGACTGAGAAAAAGATTGTTTGAAGCTGAGGTGACATCAAGACCAGGGAAATACCTGATAGAGGCCAAATCCTTGGTGGCAAACTCATATGGAGTTGATGAACAAAAGCAGTAAGAAGAGTGTGGTCACTGCCAATAATAATAATATCGTCCACGTAGAGGAGAAGATAAATGAGATATTGTTGGCAATAAAGAACAAAAATGGAGGTTTCAACATGGCTGCAAGAGAACCTAAGCTTAAGTAAAAAGAAACTGAAGCACTGGAACCGGGCACAAGAAGTCTGTTTCAAACCATAGAGAGCTTTCTTAAGCTTGCATACATGTCTAGGAAAGTGAGAATCAACATAACCTGGGGGTTGCTACATATAGGTATGCACCTGCAAAACACAAAGGGTATTTTGAAAATCAAGTTGGTGGAGAGACCAACCATAAATAACTGTAAGAGAAAGAACAACACAAACAGTGGTCGCCTTGACCACTGGGCTGAAAGTGTCAGTGTACTCATAGAAACTAGTGGGATTTATCAACTTCATCCACAGTATGTCCAATGACCAGCAGTTGGTCACATAGAGATTTGAAATCTCAGGGAAATTCAGCAACGGACCAAGACCCTTTCTTCATCAGCTGCAACTCATTTTTAAGACAAATCTCATGAGTCTTCGATCCGTGACTGAAGACATGCTCAAGAGCGAGCCAAACATCACAGGAGGTAGGGAGACCTACAGTGACAGCCATGGCTTCTTCAGAGAGGAAAAACAAAAGGAGACTCAAGATTTGTTGCTTTTTAGCTTTCCATTCCAGAAATTTGAGATTTGTTGGTAACAAATGTTATAACCTAGTTTTGATTCATTTGTTTTTAATTTAATTTGAAGGGGTTAAAATTTGAAATTAAAAGATTACGGGCTTGAATGCAAACTGTCAAAACTTCAGTGACCAAACTGAAAGATGGGGACCAAAACGACGCCGTTTCCATATGCCCTGTTATTTCTTCTTCTTCCTCTGGAAACAGGGGAAGCCACCTTGCAAAAGGGAAAAAGCATCGGTCTGCCACGACCCCATCAACGCAACCAGACCATAACGTAGACCAAATGCAGAGCACCAAACCCCTTTCTAGCCGACTTTCCTTCACCGCCACGAGGTTGCCAACAGACCGAGGAAACCGCCACCAACAGTCCAGCGATGAAAGGACTGTTGGTGTCCCAGTCCAACCAAAACACAAAGTCCCAGACCTTATCATTATCCTGGGAAGATAAGGAGCAAATCTCACGCAAGAAAGCCTATAAAAGGCAGAGGCAGAACCGAAGACAGAGGGGGGGAGACAAAAAAAACAAAGAGAAAAGAAGAGCAGTTCGAGAGGAACAGGGGACTTTAACTTCCGCTCACCTAGTTAATCCCATCATCCAAACAAAAACACAGAAACGGAGAAGAACGTACCGAGAGAAAGAAAACAAAAATAGAGTCTGGGGAAGCATCGTCCAGCCGGTGTGTCATCGCCTGCGGCTCCATCTCCAGCACAGGTAAGTCTTCTTCCTTCTCCCGCTCAATATGAATTCACCTAGGACTGTTCTCTTTGAATTTTAATTAACCCCCTCCCCCGTGCTCGCACTCGTCACGAGTGCTTCTGTCTGCAGCCAGGTTACAGGTAGTCTGGTATGAATCAGTAATGGGGCCGGGCCGGGTTGGTTGTATCCGGCCCAGCCTGTACAGCTGGGTAGGATCCAGCCC
>Ga0325401_1001872_pt1 | contig 18200 bp, 10 predicted proteins | sample PopdelMetagenome_FD_205666 | JGI IMG/M metagenome (GOLD analysis project Ga0325401, IMG submission 205666) | Populus deltoides microbial communities from Bellville, Georgia, United States - Xylem-PdKOR-R2 | ecosystem: Host-associated > Plants > Phyllosphere > Stem > Wood/Secondary xylem | place... | reverse complement strand
TAACTCTTGTATGATGAGATAAGTATTTTGATTCATATTCAATACTTTACAGTAGAAATTTCCTGAGTAATAGTCATTATGTCAACCATAAGTCTTGAGTTTAAGATGCTTCAAGAAGGGCTTGTTGTGATGTAAAATCAAGGTAGCACATACAACCTAAAGGCATGTTCTATTCATTAAGTGAGATAAAGGGTAGCTTGACTATCTAGTCTTAAAAGGGTCTTATATCTGCCCAGTGACGATCTTTGTAAAAACAATATGGGGGCGTTGCAGAAACAGTTAAGGCACGTATGCCCACCATTATTAAGCAGGCACTCGGATATGAGTTAGGTGTTTCACGCATCTAAACCCTGACCAATAGTCATAGGGCTGATCGTTAATCCCGCACCTATATTATAAGCTTGTGTGTGCTTTCTAAAAATTTAAAACATGTGATTGCATGCGACAATTCTATACAATGCATGAACAAATATGCATAAGAATTGAAGTGTGTAAGAAAATAAAATAAACATATTAACAAAAAAAACATGCAAACCAAACAATAAAACACAATGGTCAAACAAAACAAAGCTTAGACCACAAAGTCCCAAGTGGATTCGCCATTTTGTCGCACATGTGCGGCGTCGTGGCGATCGTCCTTCACTCAGGTTATGGTGTCAATCTAGCAAAGGTGGGGACACAAGGAATTCTTGTCTTTTATCAGTGGAAAAATAGAATGGGAGTCACCACCTTGTCTCTCAGAGATTGGATACGGAGACTGGTTGTGTAAAGAAAAGGTATTGGCACCCCAAATACGCCCTACCTAAAGTAAGATGCATTGTTTTATTATCTGATATATGCTACGGTTTTATCGTCTTTCTAATTGTTGTCTGTCTACGATTTAAGAAAAGTCCTTCTCGGTAAGGAGATCCTTATCAAATCGAGTAAAACCTAATCGTCCTAACGTCAACAAAAGAACTACCTTTTTAATATCAGGAATACGATTTACATTTAAATTTGTAATCCCTCATACTAAAACAAAACAAAATATTTCTTTTTGGATTTTTTGAAATATTGGTCAAGTTCTCATAACTTTAATAAACTAGTTATTAAAGCCAAAATGCATGTTAAAACAATTTTTTGGATTTTTCATTGTTGTATGAAAATACAATATGAATTCTTTTTTTAAGAGACTTGGTCGTATGCATGAAAACAAGACTTTTTTTTATATAATTTTTTCAATGTTTTGATGAAAACCGAGTATTTTAATACCGGATTTGTATCTTTATGATATAAAAATACAAACCAATATTAAGCAAAATTTAGTAAAAAAATATGCAAGAAAATCACAATTCTTTCAAAAGAATTTTTTTAATTTTTTCTTTTTTTTTAATTGGGTCGGACTCGGCCCAACCATTTTGACAGTAGAGGATCTCTCCATTGCAGAACAGTGGAGAACAAAGATGAAGAAGAAGAAAGAGGAGGGGGGAAGCTGACCTGCGGTGGCTGCTGTGGTGGCTTACGGTGCTAGTGGCGATGGTTAACTGAGGCGGCTGATGGTGGCTGTTGTTTTCTTATTTTTCTCCCTTCCTGCTTTCGATTATCTCTGCTTCTTCTCTCTACTTTCCTATTTTTCTTCCTTTGTTCTCTGGATGCTGGTGGCGGTGCTGCTACGGTGATGACTGGAGATTTGTTTGGCTAGTGATTGGTTCTTCTTCTTCTTTGTGTTTTTTTTCGTTTAGTTCTTCTCATTTCTCTGCTTCTGTTTTCTTTTGCTTCTCTTCTTTCTCCCTCTTCTCTGTTCTCCCCTCTTTTCCTTCTCTTAGATTCTCCTCCCCTCTACTTTTTTATTCTTTTCTCTCTAGTTTCAAAGACAATCTCCCTGTTTTCCTTCTCTATGTTTTCTTTCGCTCGTTCCTCTCTTTCCTTTTTTTTCTTATTTGTTTCCCTCCTCTTTGTTTTTTCCAATCCTCCCTTTGTTCATCCTCATTTTTCTTTCTTTTTTCCCTCCCCCCATTTGTTATGCTCTCTTCTGTCAGTATTTATAAAAAAAAAAATAGGAAGAGAGGTCTACTACCCATGTCCAGTCATAGCACAGGGTTGGGGTGGCCAAGCAGCCATTGGCCAGCCGCCTCATGGTCGCCCGCAGAGCTTGTTCCCTCCGTATTTTTGTCTTGTGGTAGGCCATGGGTCAGAATTTAGGCAAGTGGGGGGTTTTGTCGGGTTTGTTTTCGTGTTTTAGGAAAGAGAGGGAGAGGAGAAAAGCAGGCGAACAAATGCTTCTTCTTCCCCTGCCTCGTGCGTCTAGGGGAAGAAAAAGACCCATAGTATCGTTCAAAACAGCACTGTTTTGGCTTCTATTTTTTTTTAGTAGTGGATGAAATGGCGCTGTTTTGGATAAAAAGCGTCGTTTCATTTAAAAGGAAATGGCGTCAAAAACATGTCAGGGTCCAAATCAGTCCTCAATTTGTGATTTGTTCAATCAAGTCCCCAATTACAAATTTGATTTTAAAAATCAATTCAATGGCATCCCTGCCAAATTCAATCGCCAGCCCTAAAGTTGGCTGCCCTTTTCACTTTAGTCTTTGGTCTCTGATTTATGCAATTTGACCCTCAATTGATCAATAAACTTTCAATTTCTTCTATTTGGCCCCTGATTCGGTCAATTACAGCCCCTCTACTTACACGTCTTTTCCAGCTTGGTCTTAGTCATGGTTTTTTTGGGAAAGAAAATTTATGTAGGCTCAAGAGGGACCATAAGAGATATATGTATTTTAGAACGTGAAAAGGATAACAAAGATGGTCTTTCTCATTTCAAGCGCAAGTGTTTAAAATCAATAAACTTTGATCTTGTCCAGTATGATGATTTGGACTTTGCAAAGAGATGTATGTCATAAGTCTATAAACAAAGAATCTACTACATATTATTATTCATACATCTAAAAACATGGTACAAGAGACATGGTGTGAGGGTGACAGTTCATTTTTCTATTCATATTATCTGGTTTAGAGTTTAGTCACCTTGATGAAGGAGTTACTTGATTCATTTTTCATTCTATAAATAGAATGTCAAAATATTGTTTTAAATAAACATCAAATCATTTCTAAAATCAAAAAGCAAGTTCAATTTTTCAAAATTCCATTAAGGGAAAAGATCTTGGTAAAAGAAATGAATTGAGTTTAATAAGATCATGCAAAGTTGCAAAAGTGTATTTGTGGGTTATCATACGGAACATCTCTCAAGATTTATGAAAATAAATAATGTTTGGTTGTAAATTAATGAAAAAGACAACAATTGAAGGATAAACTCATTATTTCAATAAAACTTTAGAAAAAGGTTCCACAACAAAGATATTATATCAACATCTTGAGTTATGATTCCTAGCAAGGTAATACATAAAAAGGTAAAATACTTAGCAACCAATTAATTGAAATTTTCTAGAATCTCCTAATCGTTCGTCTCTTATGAACTCGTCAATAGGGGCCTCTTTCCAATAGTCAGTTGGGGTCATGTGTAGACCATTCTTGGCCTAATGACACCATAGTTTTATCTTCAAGATAGTTGATTTCTGGGAACCGGTGAGAAGAAGTTAGTTATAGGAAGGGTAGGTGTTTTTAGTAGTTATTTATCTTGCCTTTATAACCACCTTCGATATTGTGAACCTCGGTTTCTATCCTTTTTCCAATGAAACCTTTCTCCTCAGTTTAGTTAGCAATCTTACCTAACCTGATGACTTGTTTAATCATCTTAGCTATAACAACCAGGTCAGTGCAATGTCATGCAAAGTTTCTAATCAACTATTCAAAGTACGGGGCCTTAAAGGTGTTGGAAAATAAACTGATTATCTCTTTTTCCAACAAATAAGGATTAATATGTGCAGCTACCTCACGCCACCTTCAGGCTTATTCTTTTATGAACTCCTTGTTGTCCTTCTCCATAGCTTATAAACTTGACTTATCAGGGGTCACATCCATACTAAACTTATATTGCCTAATGAAGGAATCAACTAAATCCTTCTACTTTGGTATTATCCAACCACATATACCAAGTGAGGGCAGTGTCACTCAAGTTGTCTTAAAAAAAGTTAATCAACAGTTTTTCATCATAAACCATCTCAGTCATTTTATTGCAGAATGCTTTGAGATGAGTTACAAAGCATTGAGTTCTAGTATATTTTTCAAATTTTGGCACTCTAAACTTTTTGGGAATGACCATGTTGAGCAACAAACACATCTCAACAGCCTTTATAGGATCATATAGGCTAGTTCCCTCAATAACTTACATCCTTTCCTCTAGGGCAACCAATTTTTCCATGTCATCTTCTTTTACCATCTTGTCCTTTTAAGATTCCTTCATTGTAAAGTTAATGGTAGATGACATCCTTATAAGGTATATTGGTTGAGCAAATTAGAAATACATGGCCTGTTGAGATTCGAGTGGCACCTTATTTGCCCCTAGATTCTGTGGATTGAAGGGAGTTGCAGGCATAGGTTCAGGCTGAGCTGTAAATTTTGCTTCTCTGGATTTAGATCCCAATGCCTATTAGAGTATACTAGTAAGCCTCGCACCTTCTTCTCTAAGACTTTCCAACTCCTTTTGGTGTAAGGCTTCCAACTAGGCTCTTTCTTCGTTTTCCATTTATCTTTTTCGAAGTCGAGTGTTATAGGTGTGTTTCAATAGGGAACCTATATTTCAACTTGCTAAATGACAATCATGCAATTATACAAATGTGATGATGTTATCAACAAGAAAATGTATATTCAATGTGGACTCGCCTTTCACGGGTGACAACGAGTATTATTCATGGATTTTAGGAACCTGATGTCATCATCATGCCAACGAGGGGATCCTTGTCCAGTCTTGCCCAAGTTTAAGCTTTCGATAACCTTTCGGCTTCCAATTTAAAACCATTTTCTTTTGTCAACTATAACAACTTAGACCCTTATAAAATTCATATGTGACGACCATTTTCCACTCAATGGTCTTAAAACTATTTTGCTTATTTTTAATATCATGATTTACAAACTTATATTTAAGATGTATTCACAATATTAAGAAAGACAAATTAAGACCATAATAAATAAAAATCTCTCTCTCTCTCTTTGCTTTTATTTACTTTTAATATTTGAGAATTATGAACTTACACATGAGATGTATTCCTGGTATTAAAAGAAACAAAAATAAAATATAATGAAATTTTATTTGGCTTTAAAATAGTTATGGTTGACTTATAAACTCATGGTTCACTTTATTGGGGTGGATCTGTTTTGACCAACACTCATGGTTAGAAAAAACACAACATAATCTTAGTAATAAAAAAAAATGAGTAATGCAGTTTACCTTAGATTGGATGTACTAAATGTGATATTGTTCTTTCTATACACAATCAGTCCCCTTCAGACTCTGAAAATTAGTTAGGGTTTCTAATGACCAAAATAATAGGTAGCAACTTCAAATATTTTTAAACCATGAAATGACAAAAATTCATTGTTCTATCCAAACCACCCAAATCCTTATCTAAAAGGATGATCGTCATAACATCGCTTATATACGACAAATAAATTTAATATTAAAAAAAAGTTTAAATCAAGCAGTACACAACGATATTTCTATTAAGCAATAAATTACAAAGTTTGAATTAAGCAATAAATTATAAAGTTTGTATTGAATAATAAACTGTTTGATTCAATTAAAATTAATAAACTATAAAGTTTAATCCAAGCAATAAAATAAAACTTTAAATCGATCGTAAGACATAAGATCAAATTTAGCATTAAAGAAAGAAGTTTGATTCAAGTAGTAAATCATGTTACTTTAAATTGTAAACTACGTTTTTACCCACACTGTGTCATAGGTCAGGTCGTTTTATTTTTCAACCTTAAAAAAATATAAAGATGTTAGGAAGTAAAAAATTTAATGCATACCAGCTAAAACACTTTTAAAATACTTAAATGGTGACATATTGGACAACATATTTTTTTTATAAAAAAAATATTAAGACAGCGGCACATTGGATTAACCTGCGCCGACCATGATTACCCTGCAAAACTTGTGATCTAAGATATAAAATCACGATAAAATCATGAAACCTATATCAAAACAAATGAAGAACCCCAATTATAATGAATCAAATATTGAAGGCTTGCAGGGAAAAATTAATTTAATAAAAGACCTAAAAAATTATCTTGAGCAAACCCATATCGATGGTCATCCCAACACCGTGGGGCATGCCAAATTTTTCTAAACATAAAAAGAACAAAGTTCAAGCGATGCTAGGATTTTTAAAAAAGAAATATATATATATGTCACTTAGATAATTGAGTGGACTAGATTTAATAAGTTCATTAATTTAATAATATAAAAAACAACCCTAATTTAATAATATAAAAAACCAAGGAAACTCGGGCAAATCTTATAAACCTGAGTTAATCTTTTAAAATCACAACCAATGAAATCTCAAACCAGGGCTCAATCAAGAAACTCATTCTCAATCAATTTAATTTTGATGGATAAAATTTAAAAAAAAAACAATCTAAAAAACTTATCGAAACAAAAAAAAATAACAATAAAAAGAATGGGGATCGAACCTGATAAAAAAATGTAGGATAAAATTGAGAAAAAAATTAAAATCGTATTAAATAAAAACATAGCAATCAAAGAATGAGGACCAAATCTAATAGGTGAAAAAAAATAAATGATGAAATTGAAAATAATTTCAAATTTGAAAAAACATTAATAAAAAATCACAATTAAAAGAATAGAGAATAAATCTAAAAAGAAAAGGAAATTGAAGAGATGCTATGAAAAGACCTAGCATGAAAAAAAAGAAAAAATATAAAATTAAATTGACACCGAACTGGACGGAATTACAATATACATGCTGCTAAAGAGATTGGCCCCTTTAAGACGAATTAAAGAGCATCAACAGACATTTTTTGTTGTTGTAAGTTACTGCATGACACAGCGAGGCTGCTCACGCAAGCCAGCATCTTTATTTAATTATTATTGATATTAATTAGAAAATCAAATTTCCCCTAAGACTAAATGATTATAACAAAAAAAACCCAATATAATCTAAAAAAACCAATATGAGATTATAATAAGCCTCTGAAGTCAAGCTTTAAATATTTTGATTTTAAGGCCAATAGAGTAATTATATCGTACTTTGAAAAATGAAATTTCAAAAAAAAAAACCTAGACCCAAGTTAAGTATTGTTTCTCTTTTAAGGGTAATTTAGTATTTTAAATGTGTAAAAAAGTTGTAAAAAGACAATAGTAACCTCAATCAATTCAAAAATGACTAATACATAATAATTGAAAGAGAATAAGTGTGAAATTTTTTGAAGAAAAAAACAATAAACTTATTTTTCAATCCATAGTAATAGACCCGGGAGAATTTTCTAATCCTAGGTTAATGTTCCAAGTTCGCAACACATGAAATTGTAGACTCTAGTTCAATTAAAAAGTTCAATTCTCGACCAATTTAATATTGAATGATGAAAATAAAAAAAAATTCTCAATTTAAAAAATTTATCAAAGCAATAAAAAGAATGCATCAAATCTAAAAAGAAAAATAAATAAAGGAGCGTAAAATTAAAAAAAATCAAATTAAAAAACTATCTCAGATAAAAAAATATCAATTAAAAGAATAATGACCAAATTTGACAGAATAAAAATTAAAAGATGATGAAATTAAAAAAAATCTAATTTTAGAAATTAATTAAAATAAAACAAACATGAATAAAAAATGACCAAATCCAAAAACAAAAAACTTGAAGGGTTGATCTGTAAATCTAGAGGGCTAGGTGTGGATTTTTAGGATGAGAGAGAAAAGATAAAATAAAAAGGTTGTTGGCACCGAATTGGAGGTCCATTGCCCACATGCGCCGCCTAGAAAAAAAAGGACGCTAAGATGAAACAAATGACACGATAGAACAACGGTACTAACTACTGGAGTCAGTTGCACACACTGCCCAAAGGCGATGAAGCAACTAAGACGTGCAACGCACACATTAATAACTTTTTTATTTATTATTTATTTATAAAAATACCACATTTGCCCTTAAACCAAATAATTATAATGAAAAAACCATTATATAATTACAAAATAAATCTTTATAGCCAAGTTTTGAGAATTTTAATTTTAAGTCCAACTGAGTCATTACTTTTTTTTTTTTTTAGAGATTATTTATGTTAAGAAAAAGGGTTTATGTACATAATTCAAGGGGAATACCCCAAAGAAGAAAAACAAAATAACTAGAGAAGACCGGTTCCCTTCGTTCGGGCTACATGCCCTAGATCAAAGCAGGAGACTAAAAAGAAACAGGTCTAAATCACACTCTGGAAGGGGAATAACAAGGGGTAAGTTGGCTTGATCTAGCTACAGGCCCTCATCCTTGTTAGTCTTCTGTGCACAAACTGGAGATGGAACTTGCTGGTTGAACCTTAAGAAGACTATCCATAACGTTAAGGGTGCATGTTCAATAAAAAAAACGTATAGTGTCTGGGATTGTGTACTTACTGTCAATGCTTGCCAAGTGTGACCGTATAAGCTGAATGATCTCTGCATTAATGTCCCGAGGGGGGGAGGAAGGTGCCTGCGAAAACTCTATTGTTCCTTTCAAACCAAATGAATAATATTGTAGTGGATAGGATTAATTGGGCTATGATGTGCATGATGTTCTTGTTGAATATTCAACATATTCAAACCTTAGTAATATATATATATATATATATGTTCATTTACTATTGTATTGAGTCTGTTAGAATACTAGCGTAATAATGGGAATTGTTTCCGTAAAGTTAAGGGATAGATTAGTTAGTAATATTCTGTACACAAACTACCTCTGCTTCTATATAAAGAGGAAGCATTGTAACACTGATCAATCAAGAATTGTATACAGTGAATAAAAGAGCAATATTGAATTTATTATGGTATCAGAGCATTGGTATCCCTTAAAACACTACTAAATTCCTTATTTCTCATTCAATAAACAGAATCCGCCTTCTTTATCTTTTTCATCTTCTTCATCTGTCTCTCAAAATCTCTGTATTCTTCATCCTCTTCAAGAAAAAAAAAAGGAAAGAAATTGATTCTATATTCTTTCCTGATCCCCAAACCATCTTCTTGAAACCATATTCTTGTTACTGATTTTATAAGTTTCTCTCTATTTCACATCAGGTTCACCACGCCCTCTATATTATAAAGTCTTGCTCACATTCTTGAAACCTTGCATCATGATGAATAACAAAACAGAAGCCACCCCAATTATTCACGTTCAAATAGAAAACACAGTATTCACAACCAGTGTTGTTCTTACTGAAGTTAACTACGATGTATGGTCACAGATTATGGAAATACAAATTGCAGGAAGAGAGAAACTTGAATATATTATGGGCAAAACACAACCCCCCCTCCAAGATTCAGATGCATCCTATGCAAAATGGTATGCCGAAAATCAAAAGGTTAAGGGATGGTTGCTAACTTCTATGTCACCAGACATAATGAAGAGATACATCCGACTACGCACTGCACGAGAGATCTGGAAAGCTTTATCTAAAGCATTTTACGATGGAACAGATGAAACACAACTTTTCTCAGTAAATCAGAAAGCCTTCTCCTTGAAACAGATGGGCCCGTTGTCAATATACTATGGTGATCTTGTGGAAATCTTCCAAGAACTTGATCATCGTGATAGAACTATAATGAAAGATCCTGACGATGTCATTACCTATAGAAAATATGTTGAAAGATTATGGGTACATATTTTCTTGAATGGATTAGATGCTGAATTTGAACAAATACAAGGAGAGATTCTCAGAAAAGATCCAATATTGGATCTTGAAGAAGCCTATGCATACGTACGTCGTGATGTTGTTCGCAGAATTACTCTAAACAATGAAACTGATCATGATGAATCATCTGTGATGATGGCACGACGAGCCAAGCCTAGAACATACCGATCAATCAGTACAGGACCTATCATTCGGACATCAGGACCTCAGAATAACAGTTACGAGATTGGAAAAGCCAAATCAGAATACGTTTGCACTCATTGTGGTGAGACTGGTCACACAAAGCTAAAATGCTATGAACTAATTGGATATCCAAAATGGTGGGATCCTGCCAAAGCACCATGAAAACGGAATCAAAGATCAAACACTCATGCCTTAGCAGTTGTTGCAGAACACACCACCGCATACACACCTCAAGACAAATCAGCCTTTGTCACAACATTTGGCACGGTAGCAGAACATTCACCTAAAGATGATTCAATATTAATCACGACATCTGGTAAGGTCCTTCACACTTCCTCTACTAGGAATAGTAATGAATGGATAATTGATTCTAGAGCTACTGACCATATAACCTTTGACAATCTATGTCTTCAATCTTTAAAACCTTCTGAACAACATATTATATCCACAGCAAATGGTACACCTTCGCATGTTGTTGGGGAAGGTTCTGCCACCCTCACTGAACAATTAAACTTGGATTTTGTATTAGTTGTCCCTACTCTTAATCACAACCTACTATCCGTGGCTCAAATAACCCGTACCCTGCAATGTATTGTGATTTTTTGGCCTAACCTTTGTGTTTTTAAGGACATTCAAACTCAGAAGACAATTGTCTATGATCCTAGGCGGGGGAAGCTCTATTATCTCGAATTAACATCAACAAGCTCTCATCAGTTGGCTCAAGCATTCTCAGCAAATAAATCTGAACAATTAAACTTGGATTCTGTATTGGTTGTCCCTACTCTTAATCACAACCTACTATCTGTGGCTCAAATAACCCGTACCCTGCAATGTATTGTGATTTTTTGGCCTAACCTTTGTGTTTTTAAGAACATTCAAACTCAGAAGACAATTGGCTATAGTCCTAGGCGGGGGAAGCTCTATTATTTAGAATTAACATCAACAAGCTCTCATCAATTGGCTCAAGCATTCTCAGCAAATAAATCTGCAGACTCTGAGGCTTGGTTGTGGCATAAACGTCCAGGACACTCATCATTTGGATACTTAAAGAAATTGTTGCCAAAAATCTTTATTAAACTATCTAACTCAGACTTTAAATGTGAGGTGTGTGAATTGGCTAAAAGCCATCGTGTCCCATTTCAAATAAGCATAAATAAAAGTCCAGCACCTTTTATGGTCATCCATTCAGATGTTTGGGATCCAGAAAATAACAAATCTCTCAGTGATAAAAGGTGGTTTATATCCTTTATTGATGACCACAATCGTGTGACTTGGATATGCTTAATGAAATCCAAGAGTGAAGTTGGCTCATTATTCAAACAGTTTCACAAAATGATAGCCACGCAATATAACTTTACTATACAGGTTCTACGTAGTGACAATGGTGGAGAATTTATCAGCCAAGAATTGAAACAATATCTAGTTAACCATGGGATTACTCATCAAACTACATGCCCTTACACCCCTCAGCAAAATGGGGTGGCAGAGCGCAAGAACCGCCAGCTTCTTGAAGTTGTTCGGGCTTCCTTGTTCGAAGCTCATATGCCATCTAGATACTGGGGGGAAGCTGTTATAGCAGCAGCATACCTCATCAACAGACTACCCTCAAGTGCCCTACAGTTTCAGACTCCATTAAGTGTTTTTCACGATGCCATAAATACACATACTATGTCGAATCTACCATCTAAAGTCTTTAGGTGCACAACATTTGTTCATCTCCACAAGCCATTAAGAAACAAGTTGGAACCTCGGGCACTCAAATGTGTCTTTGTTGGTTATGCTCAACATCAAAAAGGTTACCGTTGTTACCATCCTTCAACCCATAAACTATATGTTACTCTTGATGTCATATTTCATGAACATAAAATGTATTACTCCACTCCTGAAATGATCAGTGACGAGGACAACCAAGGATTCTTGTAGGCTTCCAAAGACAACTTGTATCACTTAGATGTTATAAGTAGAAAATATTACACCGAACCTCGGTCACATGCTTCAAAAAAGATGATACAACTGGAGCCGCAACCATTTACTGAAGACCAGACAGAAGTAAGGCAATCAGAACCTCAGTCATTAGCTTCCCCCATGCATAATGTGTCAACAGATCAAGTGATCTCTAAGTTTGAATCTATGCCCGAACCTCAGGTAAGTTCTGAAACTCAACTTAAAATTCTACCCCATAGAACTACACGGGGAAAACCCAAAAATGACTATGAATCGCTCCTCACTTCTAAACCACATTACCTATGAATAATTTCATATCCTATCATAGGTTGTCAAAGGAAAATAAAACTTTGGTGAAACAATTATCTGCTATATCTATTCCTAATAGTGTGCAGGAAGCTCTGAAAGATCCTAAATGGAAAGAAGCTATGAATGAAGAAATGAGGTCTCTTCAAAAGAATTCAATATGGAAAGTGGTTGACTTACCCATAGGAAAAATACCGGTTGGATGCAGGTGCGTGTTTACCATCAAATATAAAATGGATGGTACCATTGAAAGATTTAAAGCAAGGCTGGTCACCAAAGGATACACTCAAACTTACGGGATTGATTATATAGAAACTTTTGTACCGGTGGCTAAAATCAATACTGTACGGATCCTGATATCTCTAGCTGTGAACCTTGACTGGCCCCTATACCAATTTGATGTAAAAAATGTGTTCTTGCATTGGGATCTCCAAGAATAAGTATATATGGAACTACCTCCTGGATGTATGTTGCAAACCCAAGGAAGCACACAGGTATACAGACTAAGGAAATCCCTATATGGGTTGAAGCAACCTCCTAGAAAGGTTCACCAAATTTATGAAGTCTATTGGATACAAACAAAGCAACTCAGATCATACCATTTCCTTAAAAGGAAATAAAAAGGCAATCACAGCTCTCATTATATACATTGATGATATGATAGTTACTATAAATGATCCTAAGGAAAAGGAAGCATTACAAATTCATCTTGCTCAGGAATTTGAAATGAAGTCTCTTGGCCATTTAAAATACTTCCTTGGCATTGAAGTATCAAGATCGAAAGAAGGAATATTTCTGTCTCAATGAAAGTATGCCTTGGATTTATTGAAAGAAACAGGCATGACAGCATGTAGCCCAGTCAGTACTCCTATAGAAGAAAATCTGAAACTAAGTATACATCCACAACAAATCCATAATAATAAAGAGAGATATCAGAGACTGGTGGGGAGATTAATGTATCTTGCACATACCAGACCTAACTTGGCGTACGTTTTAAGTGTGATCAGTCAACTCATGCACTCCCCAAGCGAAAAACACATAAAGGTTGTTACTCGTGTCTTGAAGTACTTGAAATCGTCTCCAGGAAAAGGAATTTTGTTTAAGAAGGGAGAAAACTTAAATATTGAAGGGTACACCGACACTGATTAGGCTGGGTCAATAGAGGATCAATGATCTACATCCGGATATTTTACATTCGTGGGAGGAAATTTGGTCACTTGGCGAAGTAAGAAACAAAAAGTGGTGGCTAGATCATCGGCCGAAGCCGAATACAGGGGGATGGCCAAAGCAATTTGCGAGTTATTATGGATTAGGAATCTGATGCAGGAATTACTTGTTGAACAGACAAAAGCTATGAAATTATATTGTGATAGCAAAGCGGCATGTGATATTGCCTATAACCCCGTCCAACATAATAGAACTAAACACATTGAGGTGGATAAACATTTTATCAAAGAAAAGTTAGAAGAAAAAATTATCGAAGTGCTTCATGTTCAGTCTCAAAAACAACTTGCCGATGTGTTAACCAAGGCAGTGTCTTTAATCGCTGTCTCAACAAGTTAGGCATATGTGATATTTATGCACCAACTTGAAGGGGAGTGTTGAATATTCAACATATTCAACATATCTCTCTCTCTCTCTCTCTCTCTCTCTCTCTCTCTCTCTCTCTCTCTCTCTCTCTCTCTCTCTCTCTCTCTCTATATATATATATATATATATATATATATATATATATATAGTTGTATTGAGTATGTTAGAATACTAGCGTCATAATAGGAATTGTTTCCGTAAAGTTTAGCGATAAATTAGTTAATAATATTTTGTACACAAACTACCTCTCCTTCTATATAAAGAGGAAGCATTGTAACACCGATCAATCAAGAATCTTATGTAGTGAATAAAAGAGCAGTATTGAATTTATCAGTTCTTCCTCTTCTTATAATTTATGGCTGCCCAATGGAGGAGAGGCTTCCACTGCATTATGGACCACTAGATTCCTGAATGCCTTGTAATGGACTCTCAAACCGAACTGGTGTAGGCGCATTGGAAGAAAAGATGATTGTGTGTTTCATTTTGGTGGCTACAAAGGATGCATGTTTGGGTGGTTATTATACATGCTCTGTTCAACATGTCCATGGTCTCAGCCTGGTCTAAGAAGCTAACCAGAGGATACAGGATTGACGAGATAAATGTCCTGGAAACCAAAGAAGATGATGAAGGGAGTTAAGGGGTCTAGATTCCTTGATTAGATCCCATGTTGAATCAACTGTGAACTTCCCCGTATTATTCCATTTCCATACCAGATGATCGTGCTTGTTTGTTCAAGGGTGGAAAGCTATGGAGTTCGTTCCAGATGTCTTGGATGTCTTGATCACTTCTTGGAAACTTCCACCCCTCCCCATCTATGATGTCTGATACTTTTGCATTTCATGGCAACCCTGTAGTGGATAGAGTCCTATGAGGAAGAAAGTTATTAAATCTTCTTCCATCTAGCAGAGTCATTACGTTGTGCTTGAAAAAATAAACTATCAAAAATTCCTCTAGACCATAATTAAAAATTTTATTTTATTCTTTTTTTACTTTTAAGAGCAATTAACTTAACTGTACAAAAAATTATGAAAAGACAGTAATGCTCCGAAAAATTCAAGAATAACAAATAAACTCCGACTTATTTATCCCTCAAAGCCAATTCATTTTTTTGTGAATAGAGAAAATAAGTAATTTTATTGTTAAAATCCACAATAAATCATGTTATATTCACAATATTTTTCTCACGTATTTGTTAATAAAGTTCAAAATAAGCAATAAATTATAAGTGTTTATATTGAATAATAACCTATTAAGTTCAAGTAGAGTTATTCATCATAAGGTTTATAGTAAGTAATGAATGAAGTTTAAATTGAGTAGAAGGTCAAAATAACATAAAAACTTGTAAAGAGTATGTGAACAAAACAATAAATAGAATTATAAAGAAATCAATAAATAAATTTTATAAATAATAATAAATATAAATCTAAGAATATTAAACTTACAAAAAAAAAAAAGATTTTAAAAATTGATATTGAAATTATTAATGGGAAACATGCCAAAAAAATCACAGCGAGCTATGCTCTATTTAAATTAAAACCTAAAACTAAAGGAATTAAAATCAACCTAAAAGTAATTTTCTAACCAGAAAATTCTTAATTAGGACAATTTACACCTGAATCAAATAAGAAAATAATTAATCTACAATTAATAGGACACTTAATCAATTAATAGGACACTTTTCAATGTAAAGTGCAAGTTACATCAATCCAATCTAAGTCATGGTTGCTATATTTTCTCTTAAGAGCATTATTCATGTTTATCCTTATTTATTTTAGATTTTGAACTAAATTTGGACTGTTAATTCCATTAACATAATAATCTTGATTGGCCAGGTAAGTTGTTGTTTTCAGGAGGAGCTCCGTTATCTCTATCATTAGACATGCTAATTTTGTATGAAAAAAAAAGATGATACCTAGGGTGCCCAACTTGATGTTGAACATATGACAATACCGTTTTGAAATGCGGTCAATCTATATTTTTAAAAAATTTAAATTTTTTAATTAAAAATTAATTTTTTTATATGTTTTGAATTGTTTTGATGTGCTAATTTTAAAAATAATTTTTAAAAATAAAAAAATATTATTTTAATACATTTCGGTATAAAAAACACTTTAAAATAATGCATTTTAGTATAAAAAACATTTTAAAAAATAATTACAACAACACTTCTAAATAGACTAGATAAAAAGTTATCTCACACGGTGGTCGTAGCCATAAGGTTATGCAAACATGATGTACAATGCAACATTCTCAGATGGAACAATATAATAAAATTCTTACAGTAGGTGTATTAACTAGAGACATAATTATAGGCCAGTAGATATAGTTAACCTAATTATAGGTTGTTAAATTATTGAAAATAGATGGGATAGGTACTATGGGAGCACTAAGACATCCCCTTGTAACTAGTTTCTTTAGGGATTCCAGGTTTTCTCGATTTTAGTAAGCGATCAAGCACAAATTATATTGTTCAATTTAAGGTGATAAAGCTGACAAAAAAAAAAAGATCTGCATTCTCCATCTTTAATTATATAACATTTATACCAGCCTTGGACAGGTTTGGCTTCTAATAAAATGATCTGCTTTCATTGAGTCCAATACTAGGCTTTTGGATTTATGGGATTAGAAGGTAAGCTCTAGAGATAAATGGTAGGAATTCATTATACAGTCGAGTTAAGACTTGTTATATGAACTAGATGGAAAGGCAATTGATTGAAGATTGAGGAGGCAGAGTCATAAGAAGAAGGATGTGTGGTCGATTCAGTATCTCTAACTCTTTTGTCTATCCTCGTATTGTGTTGGACACCAAAAGTTGATTGATCCTCAGGAACCAGATCAAAGTTTGTCATTCCTATGATGATATTCTTGTAGGGTTAGCTAGCCTTGTCAGATTCTTTTCTTGATTTCATAATTATATCCCACCAAATTATATCATCACAATATAATTTTTTTTCCTTTAAGCAAATTGATTGTCTTACTTGGAATTTAATTTGCGCGGAGGCGACATCTACCTGTGATCTTGGAGGATGTAGATTCCACAAAAGCTTGGAACCTGTGAAGTTAATAGCATGGATTAATAACCAAAAATGCTACCAAAGATTGTTCACATCGAGTATAATACCATAATGCCCATAATAAACTAGAGAGTTCATACTGAGACCAAAACCAAGAGATTCAATCCAAGTAATAGACAAATTTTACATCGATCGAAAACTGTAAGGTGAAATTTAGCATTAAACATAAGGGTGTGTTTGAAAGGGAAGTTAATTTTATAAAATTATTTTTAGTTATGATTTATTGTAATAAAATAAAATATATATTTGGTTAAAATTATAATTAAAATTATGTGATTAAAAAAGTAATTTATGGGTGTTTGGTTAACTAGTTTTTGTAAATACATGTGGTAATAAGATTACCAAAAACATGTATGAATTTTCAATCTCAGTCTCTAATTATATATATATTCTCAATTTAATACTAAAACAAAAGATTATATCAAGTGGGTCCAAAACGTTTGAGATAGCTTGCAGTTAAGTGCCTTGGTCAATATTTGTTAGCGTTTTACGTCTGATGTGAATGTTTTACGAGATATATTGGAAAATGATTGGCCAAAAAGGAGTTAAATACTGATAAAAGGATTAAATTGAGAGTTTTATGAAACATTTAGAGCCTAATTGATGGATATTTATATGAATGCTAAAATAAAATGCAAAAACAAAGATTTTCTTACCAAGTTTTGCAGCTTTGAGAATGAACGACGGCAAGAAAATGGCAGCATCTGTTGCCCAATTGCCCAATTCATCTAGCACCAGATCAGATAAACAGAAAGTTGAATTAAAAGATAAAGCATGGCAAAACCATATGCTATTGCTCATGAATTATGACAGATATTTGATGATTAGTAGATTTCTGGCTGGTTTATATCGCAAGTTGAAAGAAAATGACAGGTTGCTCTCTATCGATCGAATTTGAACAAATTTGGAACAACAGAATATTCATACATATTGGCATAGGGATTAAAACTAACAAATAACTCTCTATCAATCGAATTTGACAAAGAAGAAACAACAGATATATTTCTAACTAGGGAAAAATTAACTGCAATGAACATCAGGAAACCCTTTTCTGTAATGGCAGATGCCATCTCAATAGAATGTGAACGTAAAAGGGACCCTTTCAAATTGTTAAAGAAAGGTGAAGTTCTATTTGAAAAACCCTCCATAAAGAGTGAATCAAAGAAATAAGAAGAAAACAGATCTGCAGGGTGGGTCTGGAACGGTGATTGCTCAACCAGATTCTCCAACCTTTTATTACCAAAAATTGATGGGTTTGTAGATCTGCAGGGAGAGTGGTGGCTTATGCAAGATTGGAGGAGACAATGCAATAAAAAAAAATATCTGTA
>Ga0325401_1001870_pt1 | contig 18202 bp, 5 predicted proteins | sample PopdelMetagenome_FD_205666 | JGI IMG/M metagenome (GOLD analysis project Ga0325401, IMG submission 205666) | Populus deltoides microbial communities from Bellville, Georgia, United States - Xylem-PdKOR-R2 | ecosystem: Host-associated > Plants > Phyllosphere > Stem > Wood/Secondary xylem | place... | reverse complement strand
AAACAACTCCTTTCTTCATTTTACATTAAATTAAACAAGTTCTTTGAAGTGTTCTTGGAAAAGTTATTATTTTACTATCTAAAACTCTTGAGATCTTTCTATTACTCCTCAAAATATATTTGTTTTATCCTAATTAATAACGTCCATATTTGCAGTGGGTAAATAACACTTAAAACCATGTTACAAAAGCTGAACAATCATCAATCCTCAGCAGTGGCAACTTTATCATTGGGTATCCTTGCTCTCAGCCAAGCCAACTCTGCAAATCCGAAGTTGATTCCAATAATTCGGCTTCCAACCCTACTTCTTCAGCTTGGTGGTCCTTGATTAATTGTCACAGCTTATTCTATGGAAGACAACGAATTATAGCGAAGGCACCTTCTTGAGCTAGTAGTCCAAGTCGGTGTGGCTTCTTATGTCTTGTTCAGGTTACGGAGCAGGAATGCCATCATGCTAGTAGCCATTCCCGTCTTTATTTCAGGAATAATCAAGTATGGAGAAAGGATACGGGCTTTCAGGTTAATTAGCAAGTTCCCAGACTTTTGAGCACTACACAGACAATCAATTATTCTTCCAGCCACGCTTCTGTAAGAACATCGCTTCCGAATTTGTACGCAACAACAGCGTATGAGGATAGATATCTCTATGAAGCTCGTCTTTTGTTCAGGATGCTGTTCACAAATTTAGTTCTTGGCATTGATGATCAAAAGATAACCTACGATTTGATTTCCAAAAAGAATATATACCAAATTAAGAAGGCTTAAGTTGATAGAAGTCCAGGTGGGAATATTCATGTATGATCTGCACTATTCTAAGGTGAGAAAGGTTTCTTTTCCACGCATCATCCTCCATTCTATCACCTTCTTATCCTCTGTTTCTGCATTAGTTGCCTTCTCAAAAATAACCACAAAGAAGAACGTCTATTCTAATAGCGACACGATGCTATCTTACTTGTTGCTGCTCGGAGCTGTCTTGCTTGAGAGTTAATCTATCATCGTGTTTTTTTGGTCGGACAAGACAGTGCTTTGGCTTAGTAGTGGTCAGATAGCGGGTAATTTTCTTTATGGAACCAATGGTTTTTTTAAGAATCACAAAAGATAGTCAGGATCCATGGCTCAACATGACCTAATTCTAAGTACCCTGTTTAGTAAACCAGTGATCAAGGTTCTTAGCAAGCATTTGCCTGGAAAATTGGAACGTTCATGGCAGGGAGGATGTGGATGATGATTTAAAAGAATTGATCTTCATCAATCATGCCTCGCATAAACGTTCAAGGATACCAGTGATTTCAACGTCCTAAAGCAGCTATAATAATTAGCAGAGAGAGGTGACGTGGCACATTTCGAAGGAAGGATTTCTTTGAAAAAAATTGGATGGAGGGTGGTTGGTGTAGAATTCATTAATAGCTAGCCTCCTTTCTTGGCACATTGTTACTCGTGTCTGTTATTGTTGGGTCTGTGATAAATTGTGTCCTTGAGTGGGAGAAAATAAATAGCCATGTAATTAGTTCATATAAAATTTTAATGCTGTTATATTTTAGTGCTAGGTTTATTTGTAAATGTTTTTATTTTCTATATTTTTGTGGCTATAAAGAGGATAGAAAAAATAATTTTTAGATTATTTTAGGATTTTGGGTAAAAAAAATTATATAATCTTTTATTTTCACATAGTAAATTTATTTAGTCTGCCTAAATTACTGAACTGTATAAATTATACGGATGGGTGCTATTGTATGATCGACCGTTCTTGATATTTATATTTCTTTAATTGTCAATTGATTTTACAGCTTTTTCTACCACAATTATCATAAAAAATATTTTAAAAAAATAGTGTTGGCAATAACCTCAATCCAAATTAATTAATTATCTAATTAATCACATGGAGTATTTCCATCTTAAACTTAATCGTCAATTGTATTATCTTAAACAACGGTCATAGATCTAAAATCATTGTTAAAAAATATTATTATTGAAAACTACATAAATAATAGAATCCAATTAACATTAATATTCCCAAATTAAAAAAAAATATTTATAAATATTAATAATTAAATAAATATTACATTGAAACAATTATGCTACAAAATTAAAAAATAGTGTCTCATGCAAATAATTATTTTTAAACAACTTTAGATTTTGTAGATACGGGACAAGTAGCTAAGATTATGTGAATTATTTCCCGTTTTCATTTAAGATTTTTGTTTTTATCTTAATAGGTAGTTGAACTATGGCATATTTTGATTTATAACCCTTCTATTAGGTTCCATTAATAAACTCATTAAAAGCACATGAAAATCACAAGCATAGCAAAACTAAAAACAAAATCAAAATAACCCCTTGAACTATTGCTCATTTAGATTTACACCCCCAAAAGATTTATTTTATTAATAGTTGAGCTATTAATTACATGTTTATATTTACATCATTTTTTCAGATTCCAGTAATAAATTTGTTAAAAATATATGAAAATCACATGCATAAAATTAAAAAGTAAAAGTAATTAATAAATGAGAAATTATACATTAAAAATGTTAAAAACAAATGAAGGAATAAATAATAGAATAAAATTCTTCTTCTCATGAATCCCCCAATCCAATAATAATTAAAATGAAGAAATCAAATCATATGCAAGCTAAAATTAGTGTTATTTCTCTATTATTCTTGTTTAGGATTATTATTCCAATTATTTATTCCTTTATATAAACATTTGGTTTTTATATTATTTAATATTTTATTTATCGATTATTTTCACTTTTGTTATTATACACGTTATTTTCAGTCACTTTTCAACATATTTATTAACATAACTTAAAAAAAAAATCAAAACATGTAATAATTTAACTATTAAAATTTTAAAAACAATTAAAATTGAACAATTAAAATAAAAAATATAAATCGATAATAGTTCAGAGCTTCTCTGCAACGATACATGTAGTGTAGCCCCTCTTTTTATGGGCCCCATAGCACAACAGATTTTGTAGGGCCACACGTCAAGACGTTGTCATGTGTGATTGCTTACCTTCCAGCTGTCCACTCTCTCCTCTCCTCTAGATAGCGGAAGCCCAACAAACATCTCCGCCGCGGCAACAATTTCTTTCTCTCCAACCTCAAAAAAACCTTAAGAAAATGTCGAAAATTCCACACGAGATCATAACCGATATTTTCCAACAACTTCCCGTCAAATCTCTCCTCCGGTTCAGATCTCTATCAAAGCCGATTTGCTCCTTAATCGACGGCCCAGATTTCATCAAGGTCCATCTATACCATTCCATCACCGCCAAATCGAATCACAGTGTCATCCTCAAAGAATGGGATCTTTTCACTGTCGATTTTGACACCCTTTCAGACGCTGTGGAGGTTAAGCACCACCCCCTTTACGCAGCTGGGGGCACGGAGGTGATTGGTTCGGTTAATGGGTTGGTGTTTTTGAGACATTCGGAGAGGAATCTTGCGGTGTATAATTTGTCTACGAGGGAGTGGAAGAAATGTTTCGTGGTAGAAATTAAGCCTCCCAGAAGAGATTTGATTACGGGGTATGTATATTATGGGTTTGGTTATGATTCTGTTGGCGATGATTATAAAGTGGTGAGGATGGCACAATTCGTTAGAGAAGATGAGGGCGGCGGCGGCGGAGGTGGTGGTGGTGGTGGTGGTAGTTTGGGTTGTGAATATGAAGTTAGGGTTTATAGTTTGAAGAATGATAAGTGGAAGAAAATTGAAGATTTGCCAATTTGTCTCAAGTTATTAAGCAAGCAATTTTTTCATGTTTTGCATAGGAGAGGGTATGGTGTTTTTGCTGGTCATGCTTTGCATTGGATTGTCCCTCAAAGGCGTCAACTTGGTACTAGAGATTGTGTTCTTGGGTTTGATATTAGGAACGATAAGTTTTTCGAATTACCGCAACCCAATTATGAGAGCAAAGGTATGAGCTTTCAGGTTGATGTTGGGGTTTTGGAAGGGAATTTGTGTGTAATGTGTAATTATGAGCATGTTTGTGTTGATGTTTGGGTCATGAGGGAGTATGGCATGAAGGAATCTTGGTGCAAGATGTTTTCTGTTCAAGGGATTAAGTGGATTGGTGCTTTTATGTTTTTGAGACCTTTGATTTATTCTAAGGATGGTGGTAAGGTGTTGTTGGAAGTGAATGATGAAAAGCTTGTGTGGTATGATTGGAAAAATAAGCATGCTAAGGTTGTAAAGATCCGTGGTGGACCGAATTCATATGGTTCTGAAATGTATGTGGAAAGCCTTGTTAGGATCAATAATGGTGATCGAAACGGCTGGAAGAAGCAGCAAGAGATAGATGAGGAAGAGGAGAAGAGGAAAGCAGATAGGAAGAAGAGGTAAGATAGTGTGAATTTTTTTATGTGTTTGATTCTTTTGAAGCCATTTAATCCTATCGTCATCAATAAAATAGAAATCCAAGTAATGTTCATAGGTAGTCTGTTAAGTTTTTAATTTTGGTTCACAAAAAAATAACTTTGTAGTCATGGTCGTGGACTCATGGATGGTGTTGCTTTCTCTCTTTATAAGTTAAATAATTTTTCCAGGTTATGTTTATTTGAGTAGCAAGTGATGAAAAGGCAGTCAACATTTTCAATTTGGGTGACAAGCCATTATAACAGTTTTTGATTGGCTCTCTAGCAATAATTTTTATGCAAGTTTGTGTATATTTAAATTCTTATTTTGTATTGTTCCGTCAAAGGCTTCATGTGGTCATTTGTTTATTTTGATTTAGTACCTTATGTCAGTTGTGTCTCTCAGGGATAATTTCCTGTCTGTGGGGTTCAAGCTGAAGTTGTAGGACCACCGGAGAAAGAGGATACCGCACAAAGGCGAAATGGAAGAAGGTGAGCTTTTTAGCTTGGCCCATTGAACTAATGCTTTCATTCTGCTGTCTGGTTTAAGCAATGTAAAGATCAAGACAATTAGATTTAAGTTTTCATGTTTCAGAGGGCTGATAGATACTTCCGTTTCGCCAGATATTCTTGCTCCTTTTTCTTCTTTTCTGTTTGACCCAGGGTTGATACTGAAGACTACACATGCCAGTTTGAAGACAGAAAATGTGGAGAAGAAGGCTCCAAGCAGTGTATACTGTGCCTTATGCTGAAAGTACTATACAATGTTAGATTTGGTTTTAGGGCATTCTGATAAGAAAAATCAGATACTTTATGCCTTACCGGTGCAAGAAAAACTCTGGAACGCATTCTGATAAGAAAAATCAGATACTTTATGCCTTACCGGTGCAAGAAAAACTCTGGAACTCATGTATAGTGTTTCAAGACAGAGAAGTTAGTCTATGTACTTTTTGAAGTTGTAGGAAACTTTTCAGAAATGATAAAATGAAGTCATTAGCCTACAAATTTATGGTGTTTTTTTCTGCAAGTTTATGGGGGAGACGGTTTTTTTGTGTTGTAAAAGTGTTTTTGAAAAAATTAAAATATTTTAAAAAAAATTAATTTTTTTTATATGTTGATGTAAAAAATAATTTTTAAAAAATAAAAAAAATTATTTTAATGTTTTTCTAGATAAAAAAAATATTTTGAAAAGAAATTGATATATCATGACTGTGTTTATAAATTTCACAAGGCATCTGGAATATGATTGGATATGATAAGAACATTTCACAGGAGACTTGCTGTGGAAATAACAATTCACATGTACTTTGCCGTGTAGATTCATTTTGGGGGAAGTAATTTAGGGCTATTGGATTTGAGCAAGATATCAAAGGACTCACTAGGACCATTAGATCCAAATCCACTGGCCTGGCTGTGAAGTAACCATTCTGTTCTTGTGATGTGGAAATGGAATCATGAACTTTCTGGGAAACATCTGGTTTTGTCTTATAATTGAACTTGGTTACTTCCTTCTCAAGCTGTTTAATTCGATGTGCTTAGATGGTTTTAGTGTACAGTTCTTCGAGCATCAATGCAAGGACAATCCAAACTTGAACAATGTCAATTGCCAACCCCAATAGCTCAAGATTCATGGAATGATTGCTTGTTTGAACAAAATGCAAGCTATTTTTGGCGAATGCTGCAGATTTCTTCGAACGCATTTCATTCCATAGGGAATGGTTCTCTCTTTATACAAATACTATGTGTACTCCTCATCAGACCCGCTTCAGCCTTTATTTGCTATCCAGGGCAAGCCCCCATTTCCTCAATGATGCCAAAAGTGGAAAGCGATTTCTTTGCCTGGCTACAATACTTACAGGCTGCTGCTTTAAGCAAAGTGTCAAGAAGATGCTTCCAGAGTAATATCATGGGCCATTTGTGATGGTTGCTGCTTCCTTAGGCAATAATAAAGTGAGCTTTCGTATTGGACATCTTGCAAGTGGATCAATCAACTTGTCATTAATCTAAAGGCTTAAGGTTAACTACCAGTAACAAATTGACATGTGTCATTGTTAAGGGGTTGTGTCCCTTCCTTGAATTTTTTTAAATAAAAAAGCCTCATGTTTGCTGGCACCTTGGGTCACGCCTTATGTTTGAACTTTCAGCATTTGTGGATGTAAAAAATCCACATAAGCTAAATAACATGGGCGTTGTTCATGTTATTAGTTTAACATTAAAATATTAAAATCATTAAAAAAATACTAAAAATTATTATTTAAATAAAATATATTTTTAAAACATGTCTAAAGACAAAAATGAACACATTCCCAAACACTCAACTCTAATACTATAAGAAGGATAACCTTCCGTTTCTGTTAATTTCTCCTGTATGAGATCTAAGTGAGACTTCGTCATAATATGTTTGAACGTTAAATGGCGATTTTTTACCAATTAACTAAACACCCATTTAAATAAATTGCTAATATTTTTTAAGGTAGGGTTAATTTGCTACAATTATTAATGATTTTAGAATACTGTGACTGTCTATTTATTATTATTATTACTATTATTATTATTATTATTATTATTATTATTATTGGAAAAGAGCAAGAATCATTTCCTTAAGAACAGGACTAAAATGTAATAGTACTGAAACATTAGATACCAAAAAATACACTTCATTTAACAAAAATCAAAGTGACAAAGCTGCCCTTCACTGTCCAAGTTACCGTTAATAACTACCCTTGAAGCTCACACTTTCTTTCTTGCGGAGCACAAAGGCCTTAAAAAACAGCGACTTTCTCAGCCTCAGCAAGTCAAGTCTCCCTCTTGAAATGATTGCAGAAATCCTCTGCAGATTACAAGCACAGAAACTTCCTTGTTTCAGGTCTGTATCTAAACCATGGTGTGCTTTAATTCATGGTCCAAACTTCATTAAAATTGCATTTAAAGCACTCTTTGGACACAAGTTCCAATCTGTACATCATCATTAGAACTACTTCACATGTTCACTACATGGGTTTTGATCAAAATTTAGTTTCAAGTGGTTGTTTTACTTTAAAAGAGTTGAATCATCCTTTGACGTGTTATGATCATGGGATCAAAGTTTTAGGTTCTGTAATGGGTTGCTTTGTGTTTCTAATGTTGTTGATGATATTGCTGTGTGGAACCCAACAATTAGAAAGTATTGTGTGGTGCCTTTTTTCCTATTGATCTGAAAAGGTATTTTGGGACTAAATCTTGTAGTGTGTATATGATTGGATTTGGCTATGATTGTGTGAGGGATGATTATAAGGTTTTTAGGATAGCGCAGTTTGGAGGTGGGGGAAGAGGAGTTTTGAGTCTGAGGTTAAGGTTTATAGTTTGAGGAAGCAATCGTGGAGGAGGATTGGTGATATGCCTTAGTGACGATGAGTAGGAAAGGTCTCTTAGCACAAAGCAAAAGTAGGTTTCTATGGATGAAAATAATTGAAGCTGTTACATTTCCGGGCGCTCCATACAAATATCGTGCATATACATTCAACAGAAGCCTTGTTTCCCCAGTCAATCATGGCAGCCAAATTAGTGGCAATACAGATCAGCAATCGGAGAACAAGACAGACAATGAGAAGAGATGAAGAGAAGAAATAGCCAAGATTTTCCTTCTTCTTCGTTGCTACCGGAGGCCAATGTGTTTTTCTCTAGGTTCTTGTCTATGGAAAGAAGTTATAGGTTCAGGATTAAGATTTTTTGCAGAGATGGCAGCAAACACCTGCATTTTTAGCTTCAAGACATTTGATGGAATCAAATAGAATTTGATTTTTTCTACTTCTTGTTGGCTATATCGATTCATCATTGTGAAAGCTTTTAGTTTTATATCACATATGGAATGTATATATACAAGAAATATATATTATGTTGCCAGGATGGTTCATTGATCTGTTGTTGCATTCAAGATTGTTTTTTGATTTGGATTCACAAAAGGTTGGCTTGGAGTATAGGTCTGATCATCAGTGTTTGTCTCTACCGATCTGCTGGTGAAATATCCAAATGTTATAGGCTTATCTAAGGCTCAATTATATGAAATCAGGAAGATTGTTAATTTCTCAACTAAGGCTTGCTCATAGATCTCAAGTGTCTGCTGCGGTGCTGCCTTGGCTATTTACAATTTTGCTTGCTAATGTCGTCAATTTAGCTGTATAATAGTTGTCTTTTTTCTTTTCTGTCTTTTAAACCTCTAGAGACTCTTGGCTATTTTCCTTACAAGTGTTTCTTTATTTCCTTCTCTTAGTTCAGCTATTTGATTCCTTAGTTGGTAAGGAGAAAGAAAATTCTATATATAAAGTTTAGCACAATATTGGGTTCTTGCAACGGTTTGCTTTGTATGGAACTATCAAAGAATCCACACTCCACCAAAGACCATATCTTACCCATGATTGCGTTGTGGTTGTGGAACCCATTAACCAAAAAATCTCATATCCTATCAAAAGCACCTATTGAATTTGCAGGGCTTCAGAATGATCGCTGTGTTGAAGTTGAATATGCGTTCAGACATGATTGACTTCAAGATGACTACAAGGTTTTGATGATTTCTCAGAAGGATCTTATAAGGGATGATCTGGTACTCATATCCCTCAAGTTATGGTTTATAGATAACTCATGGGCGGCAGTTGTTGTGCCTAGTTATCTTCACTATATTATCAACAAAAAGGGATTCTAGAATAGGCAACAGTATGTACTACTTCACATGCTTTTCAATGGTCGTTAACACAAGGGGATGAATCAAATATTGCTGCATTTGATATTCAAAGAGAAGAGTTTTGCACAAGGCCTCTCCCTGGCTTAGGAGGATCTGCTGATTCCTACAGGAATTTGGGTGTCCTAGGACATTGCCTTTGCTTGGTTTCTATGTTTGTCCATAGTAGCGTGGACATGTAGATGACGAAAGAAAATGGAATCAACAATTCATGGGCGAAATTTTTGTCACCTGACCATTCTCCTTCACTTTTACACATATGGCTCCTTCAGCATATTCAAAGTATTGTGATCACGAGTTTCTCCTAAAAGTGCATACATATTCAAGAAAGTTTATTTGGTATGATCTAAAGACTAGAACATATGAAGATGCAGAAATTCCTTGTTATCAACGGCTATTTGATGCCTATACATTTGTTGGAAGCCTAGTCTCTCCCAAATTAAAGACAAAACGCATCAAGAATGTGATAAAAAGAAAATCAAGAAGAGAAACAAGGTAAAAAGGAAGAGACGAAGTTGCCTAGATTTCTTGTTGGATGACAAGCAAGGAATTGTAGTATTTATATTTTTTTTCCATGTGAAGGGCACGGAAATCCGCATGCAGCAATTCTGCCTGTTACCGTTGATTCTCAGTGCCAAGTCAGTGACTCGCTGAAGGCACATACATTAACAAAACCAAAAACGGAGTCTCTCCAACTCTCCCAAATAAATGTCAAGACCCTTCAAGAATGTAAGAACAGGGGATAAAAGGAAAAGATTGTCCCTTAATTACCTCCAATCATGTTAGGTACTTGTGATGTTTTTGTTTTCCTTAGTTTTGTGAAAACCCTTGATTATGTTATTTATATCCTGCAAGTTCAAGTCCTAGTAGAGGCCGGGGACTGTTACCAGACCTGCTGTGTGCATGTATGGAATTGTGATAGTGGTGGCTATATAAAGTGTTTAAAAATATATTAAAATATTATTTTTTTATTTTTTAAAAATAATTTTAAATATTAATATATTAAAATGATTTAAAAATATAAAAAAAAATTATTTTCAAAAATTTTAAAAACATAGCATTTCTAAATACACCTACTCTTATGCATGCGAGGCTAGAGTTTACCCTTTGAAAAATGACAAGTGGAAGGGCATTGGAGGAATGTCATTCCGTCTTGATTATAAAGCTGCTATTTGGCTTGGAAATCATTTTAGGGTTCATTGAAAGGAGAAAATGAATAAAGAAATCTTTCATGTAAGCTTCACAATTTTTCACCTTTAAGTTATTGTTGTAATTTTACTACTCACAAAAAAGGAAAAGTCTTAAATTATCCTTGATCAATTTTAGTATGTCTAAATGATCCCAGTGCAAAGTTCATCTCACCCTCAAACATCAGCAAATGAGGGTTTTTTTTTTTTTTTTTTTTTGGGGGGGGATGTTAAAATTTAATAAATTTACTAACCCTAACTATTTAGCTCGGTTTGTGAGCTATTTCAGAACAATTTTGATTTTTAAAAGTTTTATTTAATTTTTCACTCTTATTGTGAGACTTTTTCCAGAATCTAGGTTTTTTCTCAAACTCTTTTCGTTTCACCACCTTCGTCAATTCCCTTTCAATATCTATCTTATTAAACTTAGTTTTGTAGAATTTAAACCTTTATTAATCGCGTAGTTCCATAAATAGGACTGTTATTGCTGTTACAAAGCAACACCATGCTCACCTCAATCTTGCTCCCGAAGTTGCTTCGCTACGACTCTACAGCAAGTTAAAAAGTAACACCATTCTGCACTGTTGACAAATGATATGGAAAAGCTCTATGCAACTTGAGTTTTCTCTTAAAGGCAAAGAGCACAAAAGTCACCGAATAAAGGTGCTAAAAGATTTGACAAACTTGCGTGACAAGGAGACACCCCTTGTGTTACAAGGTGATACACCGACTCAAGGAAATTGATTTAGGTCCTAGGAAGCATAAAAGCTGAGTTCAATTTGATTCCTGGTAAGAATCCAACATGCAAGAAAACGAAAATCCACCATGGTTTATTACAAGGCAAGGTTCCCCTTCAAAACCCCGAGGGAATCAATGCAGTTGCATCGTAAAACTACCGGAGGATGTCATAGCTCACATACTAAGTTATTTACCTGTCAAGAGTCTGTTGCTTTTCAAGTGTGTCTCCAGGCTATGGTGTTCCCTGATTGAGAGTGAATATTTCATCAAACTTCACCTTAGAAACTTTGTCCATGATAGCAGCGGTGCCAAACTTAGCCTCATTCTTCAAGACACATGCTTCTCAACGCCAAAGATCGTTTCAGTTACCCACGTTGGTTCGCAGAATGAATGCGTCGAACTCGGAGGCCCGTTCGGTTACAGGACCAGAATATTGGGGTCTTGCAATGGTTTGCTTTGCGTTTGTCAATCAGACATGGAAGACAGCGTCGAGTACAAACGATCAGGGAAGTATTACGTCTCACCGAAGATAGCCTTGTGGAACCCATTAACAAAGAAACTGCATATCCTGCCCTTCGCACCTTTTCAAGTTACAACGTGGAGTCCTCTCTATGGTGTTCTTGACTCTCTTGAATTTCAATATGCATTTGGACATGATTCGTTCAACGACGACTACAGGGTTTTGAGAATTGTACAGCAGAATCCTGGAATGCCTGATCCTGATAAGTTTATCCTTAAAGCTATGGTTTATAGCCTGAAGGCTAATTCATGGAGAGAAATTGTTGCACCTGGTTATCTTCATTATATTGTCAGTAAAGAATCTGTGCTAGTCCGCGACGCTTTTCATTGGTTGCTAATCCAAGGGCATGGATTGGATATTGTTGCATTTGATATTCAAAGAGAAGAGTATTGCACAGTGCCACTGCCTAACTTAGAAACTAAGTCTTCTCTTTACTACAGGAATTTGGGTGTCCTCAGACAATGCCTCAGCTTAGCCTCTAGTAGTGTCCATAATGTTGAGATATGGGTGATGAAGGAATATGGAATGAAGGATTCATGGGTTAAATTGTTCTTGCTTGAACAGTCTTCTTCACTATGCTACAGTACTGTTCCATATGATCTGGCCCCTTTAGCATATGTAAAGGATAACAATGATGATCATAAGGTTCTCCTAAAAGGGCTGCCTGATCAAAGTCTCATATGGTATGATCTAAAGTTAAAAACATATGAACATGTCCAAATTCATGGGGCTCCATGGCTATATCAACCCTATATTTTTGTTGGAAGCCTTGTCTCTCCTCTCCCTCCAATGCAGAAACAAATTGATGGCAAGATACATCAGGAATGTGAGAACTAGACAAACAAGAAGAGAAGAATAGGAGAAGAAATAGCCAATTAGGGCCTGTAAATCTTCTTTCTTTTCCTTATTTTATCCCAGATTGTGAGACAATTCAAAGTTTTAATGTTGGTAATTGTTTTTGGCTATTTACATTTGCTGTGAATGCTGAATGGTGGTGGTGGTTATAGTTTTGTTCATGTCAAGGCCAATCTCTGCATGTGCCTCAGCTTCTACTGATGACATGTTCAGATGCTTGTGCAATTCCAGTATGCTAGAATACAGCTTCCCTTTCTGTTTATTCTTTCATAATTTGTGTTTCGAACTCTGCACACACTTGAATCATGACAAGTTTTCCTTAGTTTTGTAGAACAAACCTTAATAACGTAATTGAATGTTGCAAGATGTGAGCAAGTTACAGAATTATGTGGAATATCAATAAAAGCCGACCCAAGATTAGTTGAATTGAACGGTTTTTTGATTTTTTTTTTTTTGAATGATTTCGCATTAGATATTTTTTAAAAAATCTGGATCGATTTTGATTTAAAAATAAAAAATCAACTGAAAAAAACCACTGAAAAATAAAAATAAAAATCAATTAAATAAAAATCAGTAGAAAATAGCTCAACTAAAAAGTTCCATGACTTAAATTGGACTTAGTCAATTTTTTAAGATGTAAAACCAAATCAAACCGATTGGTTTGATTAGTTTATTTGGTTCAGTTTCGATTAAAAACAAAAAAGAAACGGTTCGGTTGTATTTTTGGTCTGAACTTAATTATTTGACCGATCCTCAGTCCTATATGCTTGCTGGTTCAGGTTCCCAGCAGGAGCAGGGGATTTAGACTTATCAAACAAAAACTTTAAAAAAGATATCATACACAAATCAATTAGGCCCCTGAAATTGCTCTGCTACAGCATTCTGAACCGATGACAATTATTGAAGGAAAGCTCAATGCAGCTACTTGAATTTCATCCAAAGATTAAAAAGCATGCAAATCAATTCTAAAACATCATACACTGAATTGAAGAACTAAGAGAAGAACTCAAAGTCAATGCCTTCTTTGAAATTATTATTTCCAAACGTCTCAAAATAGTTGTCTCTCAATCTTGTCTTTTCATTCAGACACAGATTCTGCCAAGCTTGAAAATGTATGAACATGTCAACGTTCTAAGAGGACTTTTACTCCAGCGTTCATAGGAACTGACTGGAGCTGCTTTACAAATTGCATGTAAGAACAGTCGAGCTTGCTGACAAATCTGCTGCATCTGAAAACTCCACAAACAATTGTTCTGCTTGTGTTGATAGATTATGGTCCGAACCCTAACTGTTCGCTAGAAAGGGAAACATCCTGGTTAACCCTATAGAACTTGCAACTGTACTCGAACCGGTGTCTAACTTGTTGGAGGAAGGAAAGTTATAATTGAGACTTGAATCATATAGAGCCCCGCAATATCCCATGTCGCGTTTCTGCTCTAATTCTTCTATTGATCCATCAGAATGAGTTTCTCTCTTAGCAGCGGCTGTGAAGTGAAGACAAGGCGGAATGTAATGGTCATTCCTGAAGAAAGGATGTTTTAAGGCCTCCTCAGCAGTAGGCCTATTGCAAGGATTCCAAGAACAAAGCATTGAAATAAGGTCGATTGCTTCCTCACTGGCAGATGGGATCAATGCCGAAAGCTGGACACCATCAAAGTTCGGAAATTGGTAGTTAAGAGTCCTCGCAAGATGAATTCCATCAGCCCATGAATCTATAGTTGGAGTGCCGAAGACACTGCATATTCTGTATATCTGGTTTCCCTCATTGGTACCAGGAAACAGTGGACGGAGAGTGAATAACTCTGCCATGATAGCGCCCATAGCCCACATATCAACCTTAGAACTGTAACAATCTGACCGCAGAATCACTTCAGGAGCGCGATACCAGCGGGTGCTAACATATTGTGTATACGGCGGCTGCGAATCGATTTCTCTTGCAAGACCAAAATCAGCAATCTTAACAACGTCTTCAGTAACCAACAGGTTCTCTGGCTTAAGATCGCGGTGAAAATACCCTTTCTGATGCATGTAAGCAAGACCCTGAAACACCTGACGACACAAGTTCCGAACTTCAACTTCTGAGAACAGGATTTTCCTGTCAGAAATTACCTGATAAAGGTTCTGTTCCATGTACTCGAAAACGAAATACAGGATGCTGTTTTGGCGGACAAGCTCCTTAAGCATCACAATGTTTGGATGATGCAAATTCCGCAAGGACTTCAATTCTCTCAAACTCAAACATTCTTCCCATGAATCATATCTTCTCTTCATCTGCTTAATGGCAACAACTTCACCAGACTCGTTATTAATCGCCTTCAGGACACTGCCATAGGTTCCCTCCCCAAGTTCTTTAATTAACCTGTACCTTTCCATGGTCCACTATAAGATCCAAACTGTTACTACAAGAAAAATGCTGTAAGACTTACCACTAAGTGCTTAAAAAATAACAAACCCTGAAGGAACTCTTGAAGAACTAAAGATTCCTCGAATGGCGACTTCTTGGATTGATTAATAAACTTAGTGGTGGTAATTTATACCCCATTTGGACAAAACCCTGAAAACAAAGCCAACCATCTATTTCTGTGTAAATCTCTAACTAAATGCAACAAGACTGACCACAAAACGCTTCAACAATCAAGAAACCCTAAAGGAACTCGTGAAGGACTACAAATCCCCCAGATGGCTACTTCTTGGATTGATTAAAGAACCTCGTGGTAGCAATATATACCCAATCCTTGTGTGACAAGGAAAGAAGAAAAGAAAAGGGAGTTTGACTGGTTGGATGCAAGCATATGTTATGTTATTTCATGGGCTAGTGTATATCTCTATTCTATGGGCTAGGGCCAAGTGTGTATACGGATAGATGTAGGGACCGATTCAAGAAAACTTCCTAGATTACAGCAAAACACTTAAAGTCGCTTTGACTAAGATTGGCATTTACAGGAGAATTAAGGTTAAGATTTTATTTTATTTTAATTTGAGTTTGTTTTACTTGGGTTGGATTAGTGTTTCAAGACTATAATACTATTTTGATGTTCAAGACAAAAAGTACATTAATGAGCATTTTGCATAATTAAGCAAAGTAATTAACATGTGCATGCATTGGCATAATCTTTTGTGTTCTATCATGGATTTGAGAATATCAAATATAGGGAGGGAAAATGTTGAGAGTAATTAACTGCATAGATTAGGAGCCCTAGCCTGTAGTTTTCAAGCTTTTTTTGACTTGTGTGATTACTGGGGGGGGGGGGGGGGGGGGGGTTAGGAAGCAAAGAAAGACAAGAGAATCTTTTATATTAGATCATGGATTTTAATGGAAAGAGGAAGCAACTTGGAAGTAGCTCAGCAAATTCCATGAAGAACCATTTCCTTTTGCACATTAAAAAACTAAAAAAACACTGTAGATTTGATTGTTTCCTATTCAATTTTTTTTGGATAGAAAAATTAAATTTCTTATTTTATCCTTAAAAAAATCTTTTTAGCTAGAGGATGAGCTAGAGAATGATTGTCTTTTTTATAGGGTCATTTTGATATTTTTAAATTGATTAGGGTAAAAAGGGTATTTATTTTTAAATTATACAATAAATTATTATAAATACCCTTAAGATTAATTGGTTGTTTTGTGTCAGGGGTAAATTTATATTTTTACTTTTAAAGTGTATAATAAAATAATCAATTTAACCTTGTATAGAAAAATATTTTGGCCGACTAGATAAGATGTTTTCGTCTTATCCTTTTTATTTGCATAGTAAAAATACCTCCTTATCTTTGGGTTTTGTTTTAATTTTTCATGCCTTGTATCTGAGGGTATTTTGGTTATTATATTATTGGTTTTTTGTTGTTGTTATTAGGTAAAGTAAAGGTTATTTTTGTCTTTTAAAAAATTAAAAGGATTTTTTTTAAAAAAAAGATGGTATGTGTTAGGTAAACATCAGACGCTCTACTATCTTCGGATGGTACGTGTAGCTGATTTTAGCAACCAAAAATATCATTATGAACATCATTAGATTTATCTCGATGTCTTTTTCATGTAAAAATAATGCATGTAGAAAATAGAGCTTTGATTTGACTTCAGCGGCTATTTTTTTTCCTTTTTTTCCCTCTCCCTCCCTTATTATTGCGTCATGCCCTGCCTACAATTTTTCAAATCAGCCTCTTGGCTTCTCTTTATTTTTGATTTTATCCCTAATTTTTTTTTATTGATATTTGTTTTATTTCAAATAACTTATGAAACCAAGATTTGTTTTAATTTCATTCTCATTTGATTTTTTTTACTTCTCTTTATTTGTTATTTAGTGATCCTGATCATTTGGTTGATATTTATTTTTATTTGGAATAACTCATGAAAAATAATTTTTTTAATTTCATCCTCATTTAATTTTTTTAATTTGTCTTATTTAATCTCATTTTTTAATTGCTATTTATGTCATTTATGATCATTTTCATAGTGTAATTTTTTTTATGATTTCACTTTCGATCATTTTTTTATTAGATTTTGTCCTTGTTTTTTTTGCTTTGCTAAAGTTTTTAGTTTGTTTTTAATACTTAATTTCATCCTTCAATATTTAGTTGATTTGGATTTAAGCTTCTTATTTAACCTCAATTTAAAATTTCACAGATTCTAGTTTGGAAAATTAACTTAATTTAAAGACTTTTTGTAGGGGTTGCCTTTTCTTTTAATCATTCTTTTTTATTGTTACCTTCGATTTAAATCAAATTATTAGATTAACCGATCTTATTAGATATAGTTAAGTTAATGACCTGAGTATTAAGTTTTTTTTTCTTTTTTTTTTAAATTCTAGGGTGGTTACCAGTTTAATTTGACATATAAGGATTAAAAAAACAAATATTTTTTTTTACTTATTCTTATTATCTTTTAATTAATAGTATAAAATTTAAGACCACAATGATAAACATAGTCCAATATTGATATTTTTGTTTGTGAAGATGTCCCTTATAACAATTATATACATGGATTATTAATCATCATTTAATTTAATTTAATCTTTTATAATTCTTGAGAAATATGTTGTGCGATATAGCTGGGAATTACCCTCTTGGTTTTTACTATTGGAAGAGAAATTGACGCCATTGCCCTTTGCTTCCATGCAAAGCAATATTGCTTAGTTGGACGCTTTGTGTAAATCACAAATTATATAGCAGACGAGGCACCTAAACATAGGTCAAAAAGGTCCACTTACTTTATTTCTCCATGAAAAATAAAGCTTCACTTTCTTTAATCCTTTTTTTTTTCTTTTCTAGGGGCACATGATGAATTTTCTTGCCAGAAACAGGCAGCTAGTGTGCATCTTTCCAAAATCAGATAATTTTAGATTAACCCGACCGGGTCATGAATTAACCTGTTAAATTTTAAATTAGCTTATTAATTAGATTATATTAGATCGGGTTTAATAAGTAATGATATTATAACCTAAAAGAAACCCCATGAGCCAAACCACAGCTAGCCATCGCTCTCGAGGCTACTGTGGTAATTAGCCACACGAACGTCACACACAATAATATAGATGATGATAATAATAATACTAGCGTAAGATTACCAGTCTCTTCGTTGATGACGGCTGTTAGAAAACACACATAGAAAAAACCCCACCGAGCCAGAGACGACACAATTTCCGTTCAATCCTTCCCTCGCCGTTTACTCTCTCCGTGTATCAAAACAACACCGTCTCATCCTCTACGACAACGATCTCATGCCTTCTCCCCTACCTTAAAAACTTCCAGGTCGGGGAGAACACAGTCACCACCGTTCATGAAATGTCACTTCCCCAATCTCCCGCCGTTGATTCCCTCCCTCAACAGCGCTCCTCCAC
>Ga0325401_1001869_pt1 | contig 18210 bp, 16 predicted proteins | sample PopdelMetagenome_FD_205666 | JGI IMG/M metagenome (GOLD analysis project Ga0325401, IMG submission 205666) | Populus deltoides microbial communities from Bellville, Georgia, United States - Xylem-PdKOR-R2 | ecosystem: Host-associated > Plants > Phyllosphere > Stem > Wood/Secondary xylem | place... | reverse complement strand
GAAACTGTCGATCTCCGCAAAGGCAAATAAAGCTCTTTTGTCAAGTGCACAATCACGATAGGAGTCGAGGAAAAAGCCCTGACTAACTCTATACCAGTACTCACACACTACTAATAATAAAAAAAAAGGTCAATTAACAACGGAATATTTTGGATGTAAATTTAACAACAGATTAGTAACGAATTATATATATATATATATATATATATATATATTAATTTTTTAATATTAATAACAGATTTAACAACAAAAAAATCAGTTGCTAAAAAATAAATTAATTAATATATTAAAAATCAGCAACGAATTATCCGTTGCTAATATAATACCATATATAATAATAATAATAATAACAACAACAACAACAACAACAACAATAACAACAACAACAACATGTCAATAATTAATTGATACAAGTATATCTTAAAAAAAACAAAAAAAAAACCTCACAGGAAGGAGATGATTAATTACCAATCTCAATATCAAACAAAACTTTCATTCTCTGAATAAAAAACCCTAACCCTAACTCTACCTTTTTTCTTATCCAAAAACCCACTCTATTTTCTGTCACTTTCTCATGAATTGTTCTCCATGAATATGTAATTCCAAGGCGTCCTTTTTCAATAACCCCACTTTTACTTTCTTAACTTCTTCTGTGCTTCTTCTGTGCTGTGCTGTGCTCTTAAGGAATCATCTTGCAAGGAACAAATTTTATCTTGCAAGGAATACGGTACAACAAATTAAGACAAGTATAATTAGAAACTTATATTTGAGAGATTTTATTTGTAATTTAAAGAGAATATATTTTATTTTATTAATTAATTTTATTGATGAGAAGAATAATTTTGTTTGAACTTTTGCAAATTATTTGTTAAATATGGCTGTCATCACATGCTAATATTTTTAATTATTAATGTAATGTATTTCATTTTAAATTTATTAACTGGGTGAGGTATGAAAAACAAATATACAGAGAGATGAGGGTTGGGCTTTGTGTTGAACTGACCAAAATTTACATTTTTCAAAAAGTAAAGGAAATTGGAAAATCAATTGTCTTATTACAGTTATATGCAATAAAGATAAATTGTAGGTTTACGAAATGAATATAAGATAAAACTAAATTCTGTGTTTTTATAATGTAAGAGCATTAAATGGCTAGCATATAAACTTATCAACCAGAGAGAAACTAATTGGTGGTTTTATCATGAAATACAATTTAATTACATTTCTCATTATAAATAGTAATGGATTAACCAACAAATTTGAAAAGAAAATGATGTCGTCAAGACATCAGGATATTGAAAGGCCCTCCTCGTCAGCTTGGTGTATGACAAAGAAAAGAATATATGGTGCACTTGGTATGCCGAAATTCATGGTTAGTACAAGTGTTTCATCACAATCCGATACGATGGAGTCAACACCTCCTAGCTCATTAATTCAGGCATTGAAAGAGCAAATTAAAAAAAAGAGATGGTTATATTTTATCATTACAACAGGAGATGACCTCAATCAAAGACTTTCTTAGTAATATGGGATACCAAGCTTGAGCATCAAATATGGACCAAGGTATGTCGGCACCTATTACTTCATCTATGCCGTCACATGTGGCTCCACAGATAACGACACCTATGTATCCCCTGTCTAATCCAGTATATCGACCTAGGCCTCAACCACCATATACCGGTTCCACCTTATGATGGTAAACATTGTTTTGGTTTGTTTCCACCACCACCCTCCAATCACCACCTTTATGATAGAACATATTTATTAAATTGTAACTTATCTATTTTGATGTAAGTTTAACGAGATTTAGAAATTTATTATGAAATTTATTTTTATTTGAGTTATTATTTTTTATAAAATAATTTATAGTATTAATTTATGTTCTTTATATATTTATCTATAATTTTTGAAACATCCACAAATAATTAAAAAAATTCAATAGATGGGAAAAATAATTTAAAAAATTCAGACAAATCAGCAACGGATTAGCAACGCAATATCCGTTGCTGATCAACAATGGTGATTAGCAATGGAATATCCGTTGCTGATCAGCAATGGTGATGAGCAATGGAATATCCATTGCTGATTTATACAATCAGCCACCGAATTTCAGTAACGGATAATTTATTACTAAACAATCATCAATTGATAATTCGTTGTTAAAAAATTAGCATCTATTATTTATATCTAAAATTATCTATTGCTAATTTCATTGTTAAGTTTTATCAGCAATAAATTTTAATATTATCTGTAATAAACTAGCTAGTTGCTAACAGAATTTTTTTGAGGCGTTTCTTGATTGAGAAATGAATCTCGCATTGTGATAAATTAATTATACAATTTGCTTTGGTAACTGAGAAATGCTAAGGGGAAGGAATTCTTCTAGAGCCGAGTAAACACTGAAAAGATTTAGCCTATATAACAGACTTCTACATGCCAACTATCCAACTTTTACGTGCCTTCTTCCCCTAGCTAGGTCCTATTAAGATTCAGAATTAGGTAGGTAATCCAACTAGGAATATGCTCTTGCAGTGGTAACCACAAGGAATGGAAGCCAGAAGCACTGGATAGGTGAAGTAAGGTAGAACAACATTTTTCTTCAGGCCTCTCAGCCATCAGTACAGCTGCGAAGAGCAGCTTTAGCTAAAAAAACAAGATGGCTATCAAATCATGAGTATCAACATGTAGTTGTAGTATTAGCTCCTTTAGCTATTGTTATTGAAAAATGAGTGCTCATTTCTTCAGCCTAATTTTTTTAAGGTTAGTTGGTTTTGTTAATTCCAATTACTTGTGAATTCACAACTCTAAAAGTTGGTAATCCGAAATCACAACTTAAATTATATTTATAAATATAATAGTAAGTATATATTAAGCTTATTGAGCACAATTCAAATACTAAAAAAAACCTATAAAAAGAGTCTCGATGAAATTTATCTAACCCATGTTACCTTAATATTTTCGACTCTGATGTTATTAAATATTGAGCTATTTTTTTAATTTATTTTTTGAAAACATCTTACTTTTCAACATTCAAAGCAATAATAGCTCGTCGTGAATCCATTTACTTTAAGTATTAAAAATAAATAATAAAATATATTTTTTTAATTTGAAAAAACTAAGGTTGGGCTTTTAAAATTTGAGTATGTCGGCCTAATATGTCTTTTGATTTAGACCAAGTTCTAATGTTATTAATAAACTTGTTATTAAATTTAAAAAAATAAATAATATATAATTTTAAAATATACCAACGTAAACATTATATTTCATTAAATGCCAAGGAAAAATAACCTAACTACAAGTTGGTCATAATAACTTTTTTTTTCTTTTTCTTTTTCTAGATGTTGAAAACTTACCTTCTTTTTCCTCGTCTTTTCAAGTAATCAAATTTGGGCTGGGTTACGTCAACCCCACATAGGCCCATTAAATATAAATAGAGGTCTTTATGTTTATATTTTTTAATGAATTCAAATGGTATTTTTGCCAAATTATCAATATTGGTAATTGATTAAAAAAAAAAAGGAATTAAGCTTTTTCTTAGTCTGGAATTTGAAAAATCACTTAATTTCTAGAATTAGGCTAGTTTTTGACGAAATAATAAACGCATTTGGCATTAAAGCACAAGTTTTAAAATATACTTTTACCATGAAATTTTTGCAAGATCAGTCTTGGATATCCTCGTTACCTTTAGAATAAAATAAAGATTCCTTTATCTCTATTTACACTTTTTGTTAACCTATATATCCTCTGCCACAAATAACACCAAAGGAGAGCAGATCTCACATTATTCACCCACTATTGTCTATGATATAAGAAATCATATCGAAGGAATCAAAGAAACAAACAAAGAATTCAGCCTATGCACACTCAGATTCATGGCATTGCAGTTATGAGAGGGAATTCTCTATCTCAGCACTATAGGATTGAATTTTTATGTGCATGCCTGTTACTTTTATAGTATTTTATCTACTTGCTGGACTTACAGAATATTTAATGAATTTTACAGAATATTTAATGAATTTAAAAATTAGTTATAATACATGTAAATTGATCCAACATCCTGGATTATATATATATATATATATATAAAAAATTCAGCCTAGGCTTGATGGGTTTGTTCAATAACAACGATATCCATGGTTATAATGTTGAAAGGAAATGATTTTCAAGGAAGGGCAGGTCAGTTGAACGGGTAAACGATAAACTGAGTACACATAACAAAAATTGTTGTCCTTCTCCTGTGGCACAGATTTATGATTGTAGAGAAATACAATTATCAAGAAAAAAAAAATTGTAAATACAACAAATCTGAAAACAAATGTGACAACATGAAATATTGCCAGGCCTTGATTATCTTTTTTCTCCGGGATATTTAGAGTCGATCACCTGACCGAACGCAACCTTGGCCTCGAATTGACACTGCGTGGATTCGCAGGTGGAGCAATGAATTCTGCATACATATCCATGAAAAACTTGTCAACAATGTCAAGATAGGCTGGACATGTAAGGCGTGAATAGTAATGAAGAACTTCTTCGACATCTAATACATGTTCTACGTTGCTAACATCCATCATCTCTAGCTCCTTTAACTTTTGTGCCACCAAGAAACTCCTTCCCTCACATGTAATGTGCTTAGAACTTGAATTGTCATCCAGTAGTGGTGATCTTTTCCTAGCATAAGAACTCTTGATTTCATTGTTAGGATCATCGGTTGTATAGTCCTGATCTCTCCTTTGTAAGTACTGATAATTCTTCACAGCGGTTGCCTTTGACAAATTCATGAAACCTGAGTTTAGGTCCTGATCTCTTTCTTGTTTTGCTGACGAAGACGACGGGGCTGATGCTGTCTTCTTCTCGTCTCTCTTTGGTTTCTCTTTATCTGTGTCGTCCCGCCTGCCGGTGAAGTCGTTGCACAAGTTGTCCGAGTCTTTGATGTTGATGAAGTTTTTTTGGGCCTTCATGTCACTGCCACCAGTGAAAGGAGGACGAGGATTATTGCGAGCAGGAGTTTTTGGTAGCTTTTGGTAATGATCACCAGAAAGAAAAGACTTGAACCTTTGTACGGTTTTTTGGAAGAACTTTTTGGTGGTGCATAAGGAATTTCCAAGCAACATTGATGGTGTTATTCGGTGGTTCTTGGTGGGCTGGTAGGAAGTTGGTAAGGTGACTTCGTTCTTTTTAGACCTACAGGAAAGGACACAGAGATCTCTCTATCTGTTCTTTTGGCTTCTTCTGCAGGCGATGATATATCTCAGGGAAGTTTGTTTTTTTATAAAGGTAGGAGAGGCAGAGGAGCCATTGGAGTTCGTTTAAAATGCTTAAAGATAGAAGCAAATTCCCAGCTAGATCTTTCTTTGGGTTCCACCTTGTATTTCTTTTGTCTTCACACGCTCCGACTCTTCTCTTTATGTCTTGCTATTTGCTACCACTGAGTCCCCACTCTTCCACACAGTAATTAGAAGATGCCAAAGAAATGTATGGCAAAGCCTGTGACTGTTCCTTAATTATGACGAGATAGTTTCCTCACTTATACTTTAGAGGATGGTGGAGTTGGTGTCTGGCCTCTTTAGGAGAAAGAAAGGAGCGGGTGCGGTGGTTGAACTGGGGCTGTCTCTTCTCTCCGTCGCTAGCTATCGCCACCATTGTTAAGAATTACTAAGATAAATACCTTTCTTTCCACTTCTTGAAGTCTTTTTCTTTCCCACTTGTGCTAATAAGGGCATTCCAAGTGTTATTTCTTTTAATTAAAAGGGGGAAAAAAGGAGTATTATTAATGCAATTTCTATTTGAACCCCAACAGACCGGTAAAATCATGACACTTGGTGGCAGTGATGGAGATATCAAAACTACTTTTCTTTGTGGTCACTTCAATCACTCGGCAGTAGTGATCTCTTGACTATCACCACTTAGCTAGATTGATTACGGGGAGAACGGTACTTTGTTTTGAGAATATATTTTATTAAATTAATGATTTTAATATATTAATGATAAAAATAAAAAATTAATATTAAAAAAATCTAATATAAAATAAAAGTTACTTTTTTTAAAAAAAAGTACCGACAATTCTAAATTCATTAAATTAAATTGATGGTGGACGATCGCACGATGACAGATTGATATTCCGGAAATCACGGAAGGGCTTTGATATGCGCTGTTCTACTTTTCATTTATTAAAAGTTCATTCCTCCAATAAAAAGTCAGAATGTATACAATTTTTTTAGTCGAAAAGTTACTTTTTCCTACGCTATCCTACATTTAAAAAAAAAAACATTTATATGATATTCTAATAAATATGATTACTGCCTAGTAAAAAAATGTTGTTTATTCTTATATATTTTTTCCAACATTATAAAACTTGAAACATTTTAAGAAATCTAATATTATGATTAGAAATGGACGTGATAAATATTTGAATTAGAAAAATATTAGAATGAGCTATAAATAGACATGAAAAATATTTAAATTGAAAAACTATTATAATATGCTAGAAATAGGTGTGAGAAATATTTGAGTTGAAAAAAATATTGAAATGTGTCATAAATAGTCATGAAAAATATTTAAGTAAAAATTATTATAATTTGTCATAAATAGGCATTAGAAATATTTGAGTTAGAAAAATACTGGAATTTGATATAAATGAACATGAAAAATATTTAAGTTGAAAAATTATTATAATGTAACGTAAAAAGGCAAGAGAAGTATTTGAGTTAAAAAAAATATTATAATATGTCATAAATAGACATGAAAAATATTTGAGGTAGAAAAATATTTTAATTTGTCATAAATGGCCTTCAGAAATATTTGAGTTAAAAAAAAATATATTATAATGTGCCATAAATTAACATGAGAAATATTTGAGTTGAAAAAAATATTAGAGTGAGTCATAAATGGATATAAATTTACTCATATATTGGTGATTTAAAATTTATGCAACTAAAGACTAGAACAAATATTACATTACTTTTATATATGATTGAACATGAGACTGTTATAACAATTTGTTTTAATTCACTCATATATTGATGATTTAAATTTTATGTAGCTAAAGGTGAGAAAAAAAAATTAGATTACTTTATATATACGGTAAGGGATTGTTGTACTTTTTTTTGTTTAAAAATAAAAATAAAGCTATTGAAATATTAAACATTACAAGAATGCTAAAAGACGTAGGAAATGATATAAATGGAGAATACAAAACATCTTTTGGTGGGTTTTGTTTTAAAAATGGTATTATTCATTAAACTACACTCTTTATCACTTAAATAAAATAACATTGTAGAATAAAATAATCAAATATTAAAAGAAATAATTAATGTTACATTGATAAGTTTGGGAGCATCTCAAAACTTGTAAGAAGAAGCAACTATAATTGTTAATTATATACATAACAAAATATCTCATAAAAATAGAGAAAATATAACATTTAAATTGTTGGGATCCACACTGTTGTGTGATGATCTCAAGAGTATAAAGCTACTGGAAACTAATTTTTTCGGTGTGGTAAGGTTGGAATCAATAACTTATTATAGGGTTTGGAGGATGAATTATGAAAGGTACAAATGATATAATTTTATGTATGAAAGTTTTTTATTTTGTGTTTGAATACATGCATTGTGTCAAGGCCCAAAAAAAGTTATTTAAAAGAGTTAATTGGTCTATCTTCAAGTAAATATTTTCTAAAAATTTTGACAGAATCTCCTTTGTATTTTCAATATCAAATTATCGACTCAAAATCAAAACCTATAAAATAATAACCACAAACTCATCCCAGTATAAATTAAACATTGCAACTCCACTAAACACAACAATTTCCATATCCACTGTAGTATTTTTTTTATATATAGTTAACATTCTATGATTTCATGTACAATATTTAAAACTAATTTATTTACAATAACATTAATTTCTTAGGACACATACACATTCAAATATAAATACAACAACACTATATTACTAGTTAAAGTAAGGTCATTGTTCTTAATTACATACCCAGCAATAATTTAAACATTTTAAAATTCCTTAACATACAGGCAATATAAAACATAATATTAATACTTCCAATGTAAAAATTAACTTAAACAAGGATTTCCATCTATGCTTCTACTTTCTAGCTCGAGGGTGCGATGTACCTAACAATATATTTATATAACATGTGAACATTTGGTAAAGACTAGAAAATTTACACTTATTAATAATACACAATTTAAATAAGGGTTATTTGAAGCATAAAGAAATAATATACGCACTAGCTCATTAAATGAAGTACTTATCGTCAATATAATAATTTAATCTAAATTTTATTTTTTGCCAATCCTTTACTAGATATCTTCTTCATTAACTAGGATATGACTTTCTCAAGTTGTCCATTAATTAGTACATTATATCCGAAGTTCATCTAAAAAAGAAAAGGAAAATAGTTCAACCAATATGTCCATTTCAACATTATTTCCATTAACTAGGAAATAATCTTTCAACACGCCCATTTAACAGGGCATCATTTCCATTCTTTTTATTTCACAATTTCTACATTAAAATTACAATCAAAGGAAATTTCTTCTAAAATACTAAATTAAACAATTAATTTATTATAGGGTATTTAACACCTACCTGGTGTTTGTGGGCATGAAGTGGTCCCTTATTGCTAATTAGGTTCTGCGACCTCTTTTGCACCAGCACAAAAATCAACATGTCAATTATTATTCATAACCAAATAATAAAAATCTCAATTCATTTTAAGTTAAGAAGAGTAAAATTCTCCTTTTTAACCTTTCATTGAAATTAACTTTCTAATTCTCCAACAATCCATCCGATTCATCTAAAATCACTCTTTTACATTAACAAAATCCAAGTCAAAATTCTTTTTCTCCTTTTCATATGTCATGGCCAAAATTCCTTCAAGGAAAAAGGGTGAATATTTTATTTTTGTAACATCCTTCACCATTCCATTTATTAACATTTATAAGCCCATAAATTCTCACAATTCCTAAACAATTGCATTAAATTCTTCAATCTCCCGAAACTTCTCCTTTTGCCGAGACCAATAACAAAAAGGGCGGAGTGGTTTGTTTCTTCCATTTCTAAATTAAACACTTACCCATTAATAATTTATGCTTCCTAATATAAGTTCAATCATAAATTACATCATTTCAATAATTAACACCATAAATCTTCAAATTCACATAATCATAGCAATTTAATTTCTTCATCAAAACATAAAATTATAACAATTAATCATTCTAAACGTGTTTTTCAACTTACTTGGATAAAGATTCAAGGAATGGATGCAAGAAAAATTCAAGTTTTCTTCTTCTTTCTTTTTAAACCCTAGCTTTAGATTTCTTTCTTCAAAACAAGTTCCAAGCATTAAATCACCCCTCTCAATTCTTTTTTTCTAAGTGCTAATCAAAAGAGTTTGCATAGACATTAGATGAAGATATTTAAGGTGATATTGAATAATGAAAGCACAATATTGTTCCATTATGACCTGTGAATATTTCTCTACCCCTTCTCCCTCCATTATTCTCTCTCTATGTTAGATTTAGAGTAGAGAGGAGGGAATAAATTTCCCTTTTGTTGTTGTGCTGGATCTTATATAAATGGTACTCCTTTTTGGGCAGCAAATTCTCTTGAGAAGAGTTTCATGTACAGTTGCCGGTGGAAGTCAGAAAACTATCTGCCCGTGGAAGATGGTGACTGTGGCCTCCCCGCATGCTTGGCTGGTCTTGCTTCTTCTTCTTTCTTCTTTCTTTTTTTTTTTTTTTTTGCTATTGTATTTGAGAGAAAAGTGTGTTATAAAAAAGGTGAGTGACCATTTAATGTTTATTTGAGAGCGTGGAAAACATTATTTTTCAAAGTATTTTTATTTAGAAATGTGTTAAAATAACATTTTATTATTATTTAAAATTTATTTTTAAAAAAATTTCAAGATAAAAAAATTTCAAAAATATTATTTAACTATACTGCCTAACACATGAAATCTTGTAACAACAAACTTGCACTTTTGGTGTTGAAATGTTTTTTGTTTTGGCCAAAGCAGACATACTTGTTATATATACAATATTTTTATTTCTCATGTCAATGATGTCAAGGATTAGGATTTGCAGTTAAAAAGAGAGAGAAAAAAATACTATTTTAATAGATATTATTACACAAATAGTATTACTTTACTATGTAATATTGAATTTAAACAAAATTATAGTATCAAAATTGAATCCTAAAACTTGAATTTAAGTGATAACTTCATGTACAATTATTTTGGTGGAGTATGAAAAACCGGGGGGAAATGTATTAAAAAAGGAGGCAAATTTGAAAATCCTGTAAATATCAAGGATTATCATACATTTTTTGAAAAATATTTCTCTTAAATGTAACTTTACCTTTGAAGCCGACCAATAATCAAGTGACTTGAAACCTTGAACGGGTTTGACAATTATTATGGAAAAAAAGAGTATTTCTCAAAGTTTATAAGACAATAATAGTATTTGCCACTTCTAAATAATAATGTCCATTCACTACCCTTGATAAACTTACATTAAACCCTAAATGGGAAACATAAGGCATTAAAAATAAATAGAGAGACAGAAGAACTTACATTAAACCCTTAAAACTCTCTTTTCATGATCAAATATTGAATATTTTGGCATTGAAATAAGTGAATGGCATTGAAATAAGTGAAAATCTCTCCTTCACACAGTGCCAGTGTTAAAAAAATTTAAATTGTGGGGTTGCCCAACAAGGTATATTAGTGTGTTAAAGGGGCAATATTGTCATTTAATTGAGAGTACAAAATCTAGAGAAATGAGTCAAATTTGGTAAAAAAACACATCATCCAAAGAACGCAACTCCATTCTGTCAGTTTTTCACGTATGGCATATGCATTTACTCACTTTTGTTTCTTCTCTTCTATCTATAACTTGTTGGTGCAGTTTGTAAATGAATAAAGAAAGAAAAGATGTCTATCCCATATTGGAGAGAAACACTCCCTCCTAATATTTTTAAGTGTGAGTTTCTATTGTGTAGTAAATTAAGTCATGGTAGACAGACTCTTCTATTTGGCTTTCTAATGTTAATATATGAATATTTATAATATCAAAAGATAGCATTTGGAACTTAAAACCTAATACGAACATTTATACTATTTTATGAATAGTCATACTGTTTGATGAATAATCATATTATTTGATGAACAATCATAATATTTCTTCATTATGTTTCAAGTTTATAAAAGCATGTTACTATACAAAAAAGAAACACAATAAAAAAAAACATATATTTTTTTTCTTGGTCTTATCTTCTTATTCTTTTAGAGGTTTAGAAGACTTAGTTGTATCCTGGAGGTGTTGTCTATGTTATGTGACAAATAAACACATTAAAGATAGTGTTTTCACGCCTCTAAGCCAACTCCATATTTGTTTCCATCCTAAATATTCCTAACAATTTTAAGGTGTTTATTCAGATGGAGACAAATATGAATTCCAATGTCAGGGTTGCTAAGGATGTCAAAATTCAACTAGATCATTTTGATGGTACGAATCTGCTACTGTTAAGACTACAAGGCTAAAACGTGAAGAAGATGGAGTGTTTTGTTGAGGGTATATGCTTGCTGAATACTCTGACTAGTTGACTTTATGACATCTTCTCCAAATTGAAGTCGCCAAAAGAAATTTGGGCTGCTTTGGAGACATACTACAAGCAGGAAAAATCAGGTTTTGATCGTTTTCTTAATTTATTATTTTTTTAGTATGAGATTACTGATAATATGCCAATCATGGATCAAGTCCATGAAATTCAAATGTTAATATCAAAACTTAGTGATTTGGATATCAAAGTTCCTGATTCACTTCAGGTAAGGGTTGTTTTATCAAAACTTCCTCCATCCTGGAATGAATATAGGAAGAAGATGTTGCATTTTACATACAATTATACCTTTGAACAATTTCAAACACATTTGCAAATTCAGGTTCAATCTCGTATGCGTGAACTGCAAGTAACAAATTCTAAAGTGAATTTGATTACTGAAATTGATTTGACAATGACTCAAAACAATCTAAAAGTGCAAAAAAAAAAAAAACAAATTCAAGAAGAAATAAAATGCTAATAAGAAGCATAGAGTTTGTTTCCATTATGGAAATAAATGGCACTACATAACAGAGTGCAGATTCAAGAATTTCAACAAAGTAATGTGGTTCTTTCAAAGTGAATATGGTTGAAAAAGACAAAGTGAGAGAGTTAGTTGTCATGGTTTCAAACATTCAAATTGAAATGATTATCGAATTAAATAAGACAACTAATATTGTAAAGACTTCAGATTGGTGGTTGGATTCTAGTGCAACAGTTCATGTTTGCAACAACAAAGCATGATTCAAGACTTATGAATAATTGAAAAAACCTGAAGAGGTCTTGATGGGCAACCATAATTCTGCCAAAGTTTTGGAAAAAGGAACTATTGAGTTATACTTTACTTCTAGAAAAAAAAATTCTTTGCTTAATGTGTTTCGTGTTCCTGAAATTAGAAAAACCTTGTATCTGCTAGTCTCTTAAGCAAGAAAGGGTTCAAGATTGTTTTGGAGTTTGATAAAGTTATTGTAACTAAGAGTGAGATGTTTGTAGGGGAAAAAAGTTATTCCTGTGATGGCATGTTTAAGTTCAATATTAATGAAATCAATGATATTTTAACTTAGATGGTTGAATCTACTTCTCTTCTTTGGCATGCTAGACTAGGACATCTAAATTATAGATATTTAAAATATATGTGTAAGCATGGTTATATTTCATATTAGCATGATAATAATAACAAATATGAAGTATTTATTCAAGCAAAGATGATAAAGAAGCCTTTCCTAAAGTAGAAAGGAATTCTCAATTATTTAAGTTGGTCAATGACATGCTTTTGAATGCTAAATTACTAAATAATTTATAGGGTGAAGCCTTAATTACTGCGTGTCACATTTACAATAGAGTACTATCTAAAAAAATATTAATTAAATGTTTCTCCCTATAAAGCATGGAACTGTAGAAAATCAAATTTGAATTATTTTAAAGTACGAGGGTGTGTAGCTTTTTATAAAGTTTCTAATCCTCAAAAAACAAAATTAGAACTCAGAGGTCTTAAGAGTGTTTTTGTTGGCTATGCATAAAATTCAAAGGGTTATAGACTTTTGGATTTAGAAACTAATGTGATTATTGAATCTATACATGTTGAATTTATCTAAAATAAATTTATAAGTGATTCAAATGTGCAAGAACCAAATCTAAAAGTAATGACTCCTAGCTCAATGCTAAATGAAAAATGTAAAAAACTAGAAATAATAGGTTCAAGTGAACCTAGAAGAATTCAATGAGTTAGAAAGGAAAAACACATAGATACATATTTTATTTCTACTGATTTAATTGTAATTTTAGTGGAAGGTGATAGAAATACAGTATTAAAAAGAACACCTATGATCCAAAATATGGAAGATGATCTAAAGACATTAAGTCAAGCTATGTCTTCTAAGGATGCTGCTTTTTTTAAAGAAGCAGTAAATGATGAAATGGATTCAATATTGTCTAACAATACTTGGGTCCAAGTAGATTTACCTACAGGTTCTAAGCCAATAGGATGTAAGTGGGTGTTTAGAAGAAAATACAATACCAATGGTTCTATACAAATCTTCAAAGCAAGATTAGTTGCCAAATGTTTTACTCAAAAAGAGGGTGTTAATTATTTTGACACTTATTCTCCGGTGGCAAGAATTACTTCAATTACAGTTTTATTTGCATTAGCATCAATTTATAAATTGTATGTTCATCAAATGGATGTAAAGACGACTTTTCTAAATGAAGAATTAAAGGAGGAAATGTATATGGAGCAACCTGAGGGTTTTATAGTTCCTAGAAATGAAGAAAAAGTTTGAAATTGGTAATGTCTTTATATGGTTTAAAACAAGCTTCGAAATAATGACATGAAAAGTTTGACAAAGCAATTTTATTGAATGATTTTCATCACAATGATGCTGATAAGTGTATGTATTCCAAATTTACAAAAGATTTGGTGTGATTATTTGTCTTTATGTAGATAACATGTTAATATTTAGCACCAATATGATTGAAATAGTTGAAACCAAAAGGTATCTCACTTTTATCTTTAAAATAAAAGATCTTGGTGAAGTAAATACAATTTTAGGTATCAAAGTTAAGAAACATAGTAGTGGCTATGCACTTAATCAGTCACATTATATTGAGAAAATGCTTGATAAGTTTAAGCATCTCAATATAAAGGAGGCTAATATATACCCCATTTGCCTCTAGCATGAAGTTAAATGATTATTGTGATAAAACGGTAGCATAACTAGAATATACTATTGTAATTGGAAGTCTTATGTATGCTATACATTGTACAAGACCAGATATAACTTTTATTATATGCAAATTATCAAGATATAGAAGCAAGTCGAATAGAGATCATTGGAAAGCTATTGCAAGAGTCTTTAGTTACCTAAAAAGAACGATCAATTTGAGCTTGTTTTATTCTAATTTTCCAGCTGTGATGGAAGGATATAGTGATGCAAGTTGGATGACTAGTTCAGGTGATAATAAGTCCATATCATGATGAATTTTCTCACTTGTAAGAGGTGCAATATCTTGGGCATCTAAGAAACAAACATGCATCTCTTATTCTACCATGGAATCAGAATTTATTGCTATGACTACTACAGGTAAAGAAACAAAATTGATAAGAAATATGTTGTTTGATACTAAGTTGTAGCCACAACTTATGTCAGTTATTTCTTTATACTGCGATAGTGAAGCAACTATGTCTTGAGCTTATAATAACATTTATAATGGTAAGTCAAGACATATAAGCATTTGATATAGATATATTCGAGAGTTGATTACAAATGGTGTAATTACCATTGTCTATGTGAAGTCTGTGAATAATTTAATGGATTTGCTCACAAAAGGACTATCTAGAGACATGATACAACAAAACAACTAATGGAATGGGGTTGAAACCCGTTATTAAAGATACTAGTAATAGGAACCCAACTTCGGATCAGCAAGAAGCTTATCTCTTAGATTAATGGGTAATAACAAGTTATTATTTTGTATATGTTGAACACTGATAATTAATTTGAGTCCCTATTCTGATAGTATCCAGTGTGTTTTATTACGTAAAGGAGGATAAACATAGGCTCTTAATAAAATTTAAAGTTTGTGTCTAATGTAATAAAAACATGTATAATTCCACCTATATGAATATAAAAGTGGTGCCGTTTTTTACAAGAGTTAAGGTTTTCTCTTGTAAATATTCATGAAAAAAATAAGATTTTAGCACATGGTCGTGCTAAACTATTGTAAGCCTCTTTAAGAGTAATATCTTTTATTCTACAATAAAAGTATTGGTTTAATCTGCGGACACCAATAACTTTAGTAGGATTCAAGTTCTAACACTAATTGAAGGTTTAAATTGCAAAATATCTTTTTATAAGCATAATTCTATCAAGTGAAAAGACCTTCATTACAAACTAGTGGGAGATTGTTGGTGTAGTTTGTAAATGAATAAAGAAAAAAAAGATGTTTATCCCACATTGGAAAGAAACACTCCCTCATAATGTTTCTAAGTGTCAGTTTTTATTGTGTAGTAAATTAAGTCATGGTAGACAAACTCTCCTATTTGGCTTCCTAATGTTATTATATAAATATTTATAATATCAAAATATAGTATTTGAAACTTGAAACTTAATATGAATAGTTATACTGTTTCATGAATAGTCATATTGTTTGATGAATAATCATATTTTTCATCAACAATCATATTATTTGATGAACAATCATAGTGTTTCATCATTATGTTTCAAGTCTATAAAAGCATGTTATTATACAAAAAAAAACACAATAAAAAAAACATATTCTTTTATTGGTCTTATCTTTTTAATCTTTTAGAGGTTTAGAGGGCTTAGTTGTATCCTAGAGCTGTTGTCTCTGTGTGAGACAAATAAACACCTTAAAGATAGTGTTTTCGTGCCTCTAAGCCAACTCCATATTTGTTTCCATCCTAAATATTCCTAACATAACCGACTTTTCTAAATGAGTCATTTGTTTTAGTTTCTTTCCATTTTCTTGGGAAATAAAATAGAGAGAAAAATTTAGCCATGGACACATTGTCACTTCAGTAGCAATAGCTCAAGTCCTCACCAATAGACATTCCCTTTCAAAATAGCAGGAGGATCAAAAAGCCCCCCAATAAAGTGGTAAGGTATAAGGAATGCCTTAGAAACCATGCAGCAATCATTGGTGGAAATGCAACAGATGAGTATAGTGAGTTCATACGAGGAGGATAAGAAGATAGCTTTGAGGCCTTCAAGTGCTCACCCTTGTACATTAATTATTTTTTGTAGTTTTGAATCATAACAATTAAAATTATATTATTCCATTAATTTTTTTATTCCAGTGTTAATTTGTATATTTATTAACTCAAGTTGTTTTATTTATATTTTTAATTATTTTTTTCAATTTCATCTTTCAACATTGAGTTGCTTGAGAATTGAGCTTTATAATTTGTTTTGATTTACTTACTATGAGATTATTATAGTCTCTCATAACCCGTGTCGTGGATTTGACATGTTAACCCGTATTGACCCAAGTCAATCCAATATGTTGTTATCTTAATATTAAAAAAAATCTTTAAATTTTATTTGAGTCAAACTATGTTTTCACACGTCGTCTAAGTTACTTTTAGATCCACAAAGTAAATTATATCATATCAAATTAATCTCTATACAATTTGTTTTTTCACTAGAAAAATACATCAACAATATTTGCATTTTTTTTACGTTCGAAGGTGAACAATCTAGTCATCCTACCATGTGTCATGGGTTTTGTCCTATATTTATAAAAGACTTACAAGAATTGATATTCATAAAAAAAGAAAAGAAAAAAAAAGACCCATTTCTTGAATGTGGTTGTTCAAGTGTTTCGGACAGTGCACAACATGTTCTTTAAAGTTTAAGTAGGCCTTTGATACCCACCCCTGGGAATACCGATTTGAAAGCAAGATTAAGGACTGGCAGTCAAGATTTCTTCCCTAATTTCTGATGTTTTTGAAGGAATCACAAGAAGCAATTTAAAGTAATGGCATTGACACGGAGCCCGTTCCTAAAGCTGCCAAGATTTGACATTTCAATTTTTTAGCTTTATTTTTCCCCCATAAATTGTGTCAGTCTATGTGCTGTTCATATATTTCTATGAATATATCTCTGAATGATCAGTAGATAGCGAGGAATGAGTCTCATATCTTGGAACTTTCACCGTATATGTAATGTAATTATTACAAATGAAATGGTTTACCATCTGTTCCTTAGTACTCAAGACCAGAACCATTCCATTATTTTAACTAGTAAACAATTTATCATTTCCTTTTGGCAGGATACTATCCATTCTCTTATGCAGCCCCCCAAACAGAAGTATAGAGATTAAGACTTGGGAGTTTGATATTTTAACTTGACAAGTCCTGGGTTTAATCTTATTGAGGGCTACTGATATGTAGTCTAAGATCCAATAATTTGCGTTTTTGCCTCCTTATCTCCTTCCCTTTGCCATTAATGAATTGTTGTTATCTCTGCTGGCGGGATATGCTGTCAATTCTCTGCATTTTGGTGTTTATGACTGCCGATAGCTTATGTGACTTTGATCTAATTTCAAACGTGATAGAAAACTGAGACTTGGGATATACACAATATGGAGTTGGTGAAACTAAGCTGGTGAAACTAAGTCTTGGAACAGACACAATATGGAGTTGGTGACGGGTACATAAAACCAGAGACAAGAGTTTACAAGTTCGTATAATCCATGAAGATAACTCTTTTGTTATTGAATTTTATTTAGGTTTATTTATTGGGTTTGATTTAATTATTATTAGATATTTTATTTAATGTGTTATAAGTTTGATTGTTTGTTATAGTTAAGGTTTTAATATTTATATGTTTTTTTTAAATATTAGAAAGTTTTTCATAAATTGAGTAAAATTCGCAAAGTTGCAAACTTTTCCAATCTCTATTCTCTCTTCTTCAACCCTTTCTTCTTTTTCTTTTGTTTTTTCTTCTTATGCCATATTTGTTTTCTAGAAAGTAATTTTCGGGAAACCACTTTCCAAACTTTTCTGTGTTTGTTTGCCATTAGAAAAGTTGGTGAATGGAAAACACTTTCCGGTCAACGGAAAATACTTTTCAGCCA
>Ga0325401_1001868_pt1 | contig 18216 bp, 9 predicted proteins | sample PopdelMetagenome_FD_205666 | JGI IMG/M metagenome (GOLD analysis project Ga0325401, IMG submission 205666) | Populus deltoides microbial communities from Bellville, Georgia, United States - Xylem-PdKOR-R2 | ecosystem: Host-associated > Plants > Phyllosphere > Stem > Wood/Secondary xylem | place... | reverse complement strand
TTTGAAATAAAAAAAATCAAAACTAACATTTAGGGACACATTTTTCTTTTCACTTTGATTTTTTTATTATGATCAAGTGGGTAATATGGCACTTTGTTATTTTAATAAATATAAAAAACTATTAAAAAATAAAAAAGTTATTAACACACATGCCAAAGGCACCTCCGCCTTTATGGTCTCATGTATGACTCTTTTAGCCTGCCAAAAACTATATTCCATTGTTTCACTGGATGCTCCACGATGTTCTATTTTTTTTTTATGAGGTGACATGTGTCATTAAGGTGGCATGGTTTGCCACAAACGATTTTTTTTCTTTTCCCTCCACTTTTCTCTCTCATCCTATTAAAAATCACGTTAACCCGCAAAAATTTGGAGTTGTCAATGATGTTTTGAGATTTCAATTTCATAAAATTTTGATTTTTTTTTATTGATCATTTTGTACAATTTATATTTATTTTCAATTGCAGCATTCCATACTGAGTTTTTATATATCATTGTTTTCAATATGACTTTTATATTTTTAATTTTTTTAATTTTACTATTCATTAAAAATTTATTTTTATCCTTGTATTTTTATTACTTTTTTTCCCCGAGTCCTTTTGTTAATTTAATCTTTCTTTTCAATATTAGCCTTCTATGAAAATTCAAAATGATTTTTTATTTTCGTTTTGATTCTCATTACATTAATTACTATCATTTTGTATTGGATTTTTTGTATAATTATTTTTTTTTTAATTTTATCATTCAATATTTGATTGGTGGAGAACTGGACATTTTGTTTTCTACAGATGGGGGGTGCTTTCGATTTAATGACTTGAGTCATGAGATTGAAAAGTTTACCCGGTTTAACATTTTTTCTATTTTTTATGTATTTTCTTAAGCTTTCATCACTTGACAATGTTTTTTTTTTAAAAAAAAGCTTTGAGATTTTCTTTATTTTTTTTTCGGGTTGTCCCGATCTCATAATCTGAGATGCAGATTTGATAGGTTAGCACATTTTAGCTTGACTCTTATTACACGAGTTAAATGCTTGTCATGCTAACTCGAGTTTAATAGGGTTATTTTTTTTCCTACCTCATTTCATTTTTTAGTATTTAATAAAATGTGAATTAAACTACATTATTTTTCTCATTTTGAAAATTTTTTTTCCTCATGTTATGATGATTGTATATATTTTTTTAAAAAATTAATCCATCTATTATTATTGTATATTTTTTCTATCATCTAATTAAACACATAACCAATTTATTTATCGAATCGAGTTTACGACCCGAGTTGTATATGCTTAGAAATATATTTGCGACATCTAAATATCATTTTTTACCTAAAAAATAAATTGACAGTGACACGGGTCCATAACTAGTTCATCGCTATACGTGCTATGCATTCCTCTCAAACTAACCATCCATGATCCATCTATCATCGGAAGGGCACTTACAATCTGACGAACAACAAAACCAAATAAACAATAAAAAAAAATAACAAAACCAAATACATTATAAAAAAATCCAAATATTTGTGCAATGATATATAGGTTAAGCAAGAAAATAAAATAAATAAAAGAAAAATATCCTTCCAAATATTTTGTGTCTATAAACATTCATTAAATTCACTTGAATATTATTTTGAGAATTTATTAGCCTTATATTTTTTTAACTAGATTAGTATCCGTGTTGCTACGGGAAAACAAAGAAAAAAAAACACAATTGAAAAAAAAATTAATAAAAAAAATTAAAGAAGAAAATAAAAAAGAAAAGAAAAGTATTATTTAAATAAATAATAATTTGTAAGAAGATATACAGTAAAACTCCCTTATTTTTTAGTTTGCCGGGCTCAAACATGTCCGTCGTTTAGTTTCTTAACAAGCTGATCTCCTCGGCTGCAGCCTATCCAACTTGCGTTGCCCTTTGGATATTAGCAGGCACCCGACCCAAAAGAGCAATCCAGTAAGGTCGGGCGCAGGTTTTTCTGCAGTGGAGCCGGTCGAGGTCCCCGATGTTCAATGATTCAATTAAATTGAACCCTGTGGTTCTAATAAGAGCAATTAAGTCCTTGATATTCTGGCTTCTATCAATCTCTCTCCTTTCTACTTGTTAGAAATCTCTATTAAATTCAAAATTATCAGTTTAAAAGGAGAACATGGAAGCTTGGTTGAATTTCCATAAAAGTTTGTTAACTTTAATATTACATTTTACGAGAGAAAAGGGATCAATGTGACTCCATCATTAAACCTTACGGGCCTCCATTGATAAGAAATAAAACCCGCGACCACATTAAAATGAGCAAAATGCGGGCGCTGTTTAGGGACAAGGTACAAAAAAACGTTTCACAAAAGTTTATTTATTTTTATTTTAAATTTATTTTAATGTTTTTTTTATCATTTTAATCTATTAATGTTGAAATAATTTTTTTTTTAAAATACTTTTAAAAAACTAGACATTCCGGCACCCTTGAAATCACGTGATATCCTGCGTGGAACCCTCGAAATCACGTGATATGAATAAAGGAGTAAATAAATAAAGGAAGGGAAGCAGTTTCGCGGTTTTTGCTTGCGTTAAATTCCCTCCATCCGCCAAACGGCCGAACTGCCTCTCCAAGTCAAAATCAAATAAATCCGGGTTATCTCTCGTTTAGTCAGATGCAGCAGCAGCAGCAGCAGCAGCAGAAGTGGGGGAATATATACTTAAAATCGTTATCTCCAGGTAAACACACGCCCACACACGTTGACGTCGTCTCCATTCTACTCCTCACACCTGGCTTTCTCTCTGAAGGACAACATATTCTCTTGCTTGGCTTTTAAGTTTTCTCTCCCTCTTTCTTCGAATCAAATATATATATTCCAAACGCTTTCCTTTTCCTTTTTATCTGAAGAGAATCTCAAGGCTGCAATTGCAAGGTAAAAACTAAAAAGATTAGAGAAGGAGTATTTCTAGGTTCTCACTTCATTTTTTTTTATTAATTTCTTTTGTAGAAGTAATTTGGAACCCTAATTACTCTGTGTATTAATTGCGTGATCGATCACCTTGAATTTGATTGATTTCAGTTTGTTTGACGGTTTTTGTTTTTGTTTTCCTTGTATCGTTATAGGTTTGGGTCCAATTCTGATACGATGAATTTCGGTTTGAGGATGGTATCGGAACCTGATCAAGCCCCAATCCATTCAATTACCTTGTTTGTGGCACTCCTTTGTGCTTGCATTCTGATTGGTCATCTTCTCGAGAAGCATCGATGGATTAACGAGTCCATTACTGCCCTTGCCATTGTCAGCCCCCCCCCACATCTCTTTCGTGCTCTCTCTCTTTATCACATAGTTAGTTAGTTGGTCGTAATTTGACTGATCTATTTTGTTATCTGGGGTTTACAGGGTCTCTGTACTGGCACTTTGATCTTGCTAACTACTCAAGGAAGAAGCTCACACATTTTGTTGTTTGATGAACAACTTTTCTTTATATATCTTCTCCCACCCATCATTTTCAATGCTGGGTAAGTGCTTGATATTCATTCAATTTATCTCTCTCTTTTTTTGGTGAGCTGACAAGTGGATGATTTGATGCATGCACCAGTTTTCAGGTGAAAAAGAAGCAGTTTTTCCGAAACTTTATGACAATTATGCTGTTTGGAGCTGTCGGAACTTTAATTTCCTTTATCATCATATCACTAGGTATTTTATTTTTCAAACATCCTATTATTTTTTTACGAAATTCTTGATAAATTAAAGTTTATAGCATCTGAGAATATCAATGTTACATTGTTTCAACTTTGAAATGGCTTGGTTAACTAACTTGCTTAGCTTCACAAGAGCAAGTACGATGGTTGCTCAGCTGCTTTATTCTATCAGTATCCAGCGGCTGTATTATTCAACAATCTTTTATTTTTTAAAATTGTTTCTGAGTAATTTTGGGCCGAATGTTAGTTCGTTGGAGTGTAATTATGAGTTACTTGCTTAATTGGAATCATTGCTGCTTGTATTGCAATAGGAGGCATTATGTGTAGGTGAAGGATATGTAGTTGATCAATTCATTAATTTTCATCGTGTGATCAAACTTATAACAAAAAATTTAGATATTTCTTTGCCTGAAATCAAGTAGTGGTGGTTGTTAATCACTTCATCCTTAGGCTGTTTACTACTAATTCAGAGGATGTTTGTGGTTTATTTTGGTTATAACTTCTGGACTGTTGATTCAGGTACAGCGCAGTTATTCAAGAAATTGGATATTGGTTTCTTGGACACGGTGGATTATCTAGGTATTAGCTCTCTTAACTTGATTGTTTATTTTTTCTCCTGACATAGATGTTCTTTTATGATGAATTCACTGAAGGAGGAGCAAACAAAAAACTTCATCCTATTTTAAGTTGTAGAATTACATTTACATGCAGCATTTATGTCTCAAGAGTGTTTTCTAGATCATAATTTGTTGTCTTGATTCACTACTATCCCTATGTGAAAGGTTCTCTTAAGCATGAAAATTTAATGCACTTCCATCCTATGTTGCTTAGTAGAGTATAAATTAATATCTTCTGCTATACTTTTCTTAAGATTACTTTCACCCCCCTCTTTTTAGGCTTGGGAGCAATCTTTTCAGCCACGGATTCTGTTTGCACCTTGCAGGTATAAATACCCCCTTTTTTTCTCGAAATTTTATCAAAATTCGATGAACATTCTTTGCTGAGTTTTATATCTGATGCGGTAGGTGCTCGATCAAGAAGAGACACCTTTACTGTATAGTCTAGTCTTTGGGGAAGGAGTGGTAAATGATGCCACGTCCGTTGTGCTTTTCAATGCAATCCTGCGGTTTGACCTCTCACACATCACCTCGAGCAGTGCCATACACTTGCTTGGCAATTTCTTCTATTTGTTTGGCGCAAGCACGGCGCTAGGGATAGCAGTGAGCCTCGCTCCCTCTCACATGCTTATGTTTGAATGGATGTTTAATGTCATTTTATCTGTATTTCCTCACTTCTGTTTATTTTGGGGATGATAATTTGCGTTTATTTCATCAAATTTGCTGGCAAAAATTCTCTACTGATGAAGCATGCCACTTCAGGTTTTACTTTTTCTCGTATGTTTCTGGTCACCATTAGCTTACCTGACTATAATCATATCAGCACTATAAGAAGGTAGGGGTTCATAATTTGAAAATCTGCTAAGCAGTTGATAAAGCCCGCTTGCTTAATCCCTAGGATGGAGTATCTTCAAAGAGCATATTATTATTTTTTTCCAATAAATAATAATGTCTCATTTGAAGCTATCCTCACAACATTTTTACTATTTTTTTATACATCTTGAATCACATGGGAAGCATATGCTGGCATGCTTGTAAAACTCTAATATCTTCCAACACTTGTGTTTCTTAAACTCTCAGGTTGGATTAATAAGTGCTTATATCATAAAGAAGTTGTACTTTGGCAGGTATTTAGAGGCTAGTGATTATAGTTTTTCTTGATTTGCTGTTTAATTGAAGTCTTGCACAATTTTATCACAAGGCCTTGGCCCTACTGGATTCTCTCCAGAATCTAACAGGGAATCTCATTCTTTTGTCCTCCCTTAACTGTTGAATCTCATGTCTTCCCATATGGAACATGTGATAGGACTATTATCAAAGAAGGATATTCCATTTTTTCCAATGAAAATAAATTACCTAATTATCTGACATTTCAGGCACTCTACTGATCGTGAAGTTGCTCTGATGATTCTTATGGCGTATCTTTCATATATTATGGCTGAAGTAAGATTCCTATTAAGCTATGGAAATCCTTTTCTAGTTTGTTGAAAACATCATTCTTAACATTAATTGTATACAATTTTAAGTTCTAATGAAGGTGTTGGCAACTTATTTGTTGTCCAGTTGTTCAATTTAAGTGGCATTCTCACCGTCTTCTTTTGCGGTATCTTGATGTCACACTACACCTGGCATAATGTGTCTGAAAGTTCAAGAGTCACTACCAAGTATGTTTAATTTTGTAAAGAATTCCCCTGGACATTGAAATCCATCCTGATTCGTTTCATTATATTCTTCTTGGTCGCCACTCATAGTTGTCCTGTTACTGTATCAAATTCTTATTGCTACTTGTTACTGCAGACATGCTTTTGCAACAATGTCGTTTATCTCAGAAATTTTCATCTTCCTATATGTTGGTATGGATGCCTTGGACATTGAGAAGTGGAAAATTGTGAGCAAGAGGTAATTTCAAAAGTCTACTTATGGATAGTTCCTTGAGTCTCTTTCTTATCTTCATGCTTTACCCATTTTGCCTCTCCCTTTGCATTAAAAAACTTCAATTATTATTATTATTATTTGGATAAGATTTGTCTTATGTTCATCATTTGAGATTTCAATTTGCTCATGCAAATAGCATGTGCTTTGTTTGTTTCTGATTTTGCACTGATTTTTCAGTCCTGGGAAGTCAATTGGTGTGAGTTCAATTCTTCTTGGGCTAGTTCTGGTTGGAAGAGCAGCTTCCATATTTCCGCTATCCTTCATATCCAATTTGACAAAGAAGTCCCAGAGTGATAAAATTGGGTTCAAGCAGCAGGTAGGTAATTTTTCATCTTGTTATTGCCAGTTTCTTAATCCCTGCAGTTTACTGAGTTGTTGATTTTACTCAAAACAGATTGTAATATGGTGGGCTGGGCTTATGCGAGGAGCTGTATCTATGGCACTTGCTTATAATCAGGTAAATTTAAGGCGAGATTTATGAGTTTAGAATGTTCATAATTCCAGAAAGGTAGTTATAAGATGACTTGTCCAGAAGATGCACAAACAAACTGATTTTTTCCTTCTAGAGTGAGTGAAATGCTGATATTTTAAGGCTACGTTTGTCTACGCTGTTCAAAGTGTTTGGCTTGATGCCTTTTCAAGCCAAATGCAGTTTGATACGCAGCATTACTGCGTACACAAATGGTCACTAAATGGGAAAAACAAAAGCAGCTGAGAGTTTTCTCTTGCTCCACTAATTTGTTTGCTATCTGAATTTCTTAATCACGTGGTAAGATAATCTAACTGGCATGCTGCAGTGATTGCCTGCTCTTCCTTATGCGGGGATGCTTTTGCATTCCATTACTGTAATAACATAGTTAAGTTATGCAGAGAGGGACATTATTAGTTTAGATGGTGTTTCCCTATAATCTATTTGGTATTATTGTGTGTTTGCAGTTCACTAGGTCAGGGCATACACAACTACAAGAAAATGCTATCATGATCACCAGCACCATAACTGTCGTTCTCTTTAGTACTGTGGTAAGAGACCTCATACCTCTATGTTAAAAAAGTTCATATATCTTTTTAACTTTATCCTCTCTAGCTATATTCATCCTATTTATATGGATTTTCAACAATGCCCGGCTGGTCTTTGGCAATACAATTTACTGGGCCCTTCGTCCATTATTTATAGCTCCCTGTAGCATTTGATTGCTAAGATAAGAAATGATCCTTTGCATGCTGGGAATTTACCTGTGGAGATATGGAATCACTTTTTACCTGGCTGTTTGCATGTTTTCAATTGATTGCATATACATGGTTTACCTTTCTTTGTCTTTAGTAAGAGATTTGAACACATGAGAGGGTAATGCCATAGAATCCACCCACTCCACTCTTAAATTGGAATATCTCCATCATTGAGAACTTCTACTTTGTGTTCCATAGATAAATTACTCACTCAATCATTTTTGGGTATCAGATTTTGTGCACATGCATGATGCCACTCCCTAGTAGATATCATACTGTTCAGTTACTGCTGCCTAGGCAGGACTGACTCCTAATACACTTCTAGTTAAAGGCTTAAAGCTTAACGGAAGCCAGGTCCCTGTCTAACACACAAAGCCAGATCAAGTTGTCAGTTTCCCTCATTAAAAAACTGCAGTTATACCATAGATCCAGTCAACATTGTGCTGCACAAATTTGATTCATGCGAAACAATTCTTCCCTGTGATTCATTTTGTAATTTGAAGTTAATTGGCCATTTCAGGTATTTGGATTATTGACCAAGCCTCTTATAAGCTTCTTGTTGCCAAGGAAACACACAATGTTGCCTTCAGATTTGACAAATCTAAAGCTTCTGAATCTTCCTCTTCTTGCCAACGGACAAGATTCAGAATCTGACATGAATGGTGATCATATTCCCCGTCCAGTGAGTCTACGCATGCTCCTGACCACACCAAGCCATACTGTCCATCACTTCTGGCGGAAATTTGATGATTCCTTTATGCGTCCTGTATTTGGTGGAAGGGGATTTACAGCACATGTCCATGACTCACCGCCCGAAAGGATTATTCATTGATGGAATCTACTTACTAGTAGATGAAGAAGGGTACATAAATCATAGATCTTGGATATAGAAATGTATAAATTGCGGTTGGTTCATCTTTATGTAGATGAAGAAGAGAAAACAGCTGACTCTTTACTTTGCACACAAGGCTGTACTTCACAATGATGAGTGGGCGTGATGGTAAAATATGCATGTACGATATCATAAGCGTGTATATAATGAGAGTAGCTATCATCCACTGCTCTTTGTAATCCTTGGATTTCAAAACAATTGGATTCAATTCCATTTATATGTATGTTTGCAAGATTTTGCTCTGGAATTAATTCTATAGCCACTGAAATGGACGAATTCTGGATAAGAGCGGATTGATTTTTGAATTTGATTATTTTCCCTTTACATTAGGCATTATAAATAATAACAAAAAACAAAAATGAATAACTTTCACAAATTCAACTCCACTTGTTAAGATTTATACCTTACAAGTGAATTTACCATCAAATCAATTTTAATTCAACCTTGTTTAAATTCAACCTTGTTTAAATTGATATGAATTAGGTATGATTTCATGCAACTCAATTATGTAAATTATGGTTTGCATTGAATTTTAGGATTAATTGTCATAATTAAAAATCTTGTTAATTTATGTTTGAATTGATGCAATTAGGTATGACGGCATGCAAGTGATGATACAAATAACATCATTTAGGTTGAAATTAGATAATTTACGGTTTGCATTGAATTTTAGAATTATTTATTATAATTGAATATTTTGTTTGAATTACTATAATTTAGGTTTGGATTCATGCAATTATGTATGACTTTGAATATTTTCTATTTTATAATGGAAGTATATGCTTAGATCAAAGGGCATATGGAGGCAAATTGTAAGCTTGTTTTTATATTACATGAAATTGCCAATAACATGATAATTATATTCATAATATCACCTTATAAATAATATATTGAATATGTTTACTTGTTTTACAAGAAAACAGTAAGATATATTATAAAAAAACATGAGTTCATGAATTTAGACAACCATATAAAGTTGTTCGTCATGCAGGGGAGTTCTTATAATATTACTTACCTGGAACATATCAAGTTGGATCATGATTTTTTATGCACTAATTAAGCGATAAAGGTGTGAAGCTTACACGTTTCATCTTTGAGTTGGTAAAATAAATCATACATTGCAAAATGTAATTGTTCTTCTTAGCTTGCTAATTGAAAGATGAACAATTATTAGGGGGGGTTTCGAATAAGTTTGATTTTTACGAACACATATTAGGACAATCCCTTTTAACATGTTTAAGGAGGACTTTTTGTAGTTGAATTGGCTTGAGCAAGCTTTCTCTGTCTTATTGGAAAAAGGTTGATGACGAGAACCTCCGCAAGAATGTTAGAGCGAAAGAATTGATGCAATTATATATTTATGAATTTCATTTAATAATGAGATGTTGCACAAATATGAATTTTTAATGTTAAGTGCCGTAAAAGTAGATTATTTAGAAATAATCCAACTCAAGTTTTGTCATTTTATTACAGCCAGTTGGATTGACAACAAACTAGTCAAGTATGTGTCACCAAAGTTTTTTTATAATTAAATTTGAGGTTTAATTGTTTTTATGTTAAAATATAGTTAATAAAATTACATGGTTGATATTGTAATAAGTTTTACAGACACCTTATTTTAAAGAACAATAAAGTTGAGAAGTCAATACTAATCTTTGTTGTCTCGAAGATGATGATCATGCTCGTTATCATTCATCTTAGTGGTTCGACAATTGCTGCAATGCACTTGACATGTTTGGAGAGATATTACGTCTATAGAATACTGTGTAAGAGGACGAGGTCATTTAAACACGTGGAAGTTGTGCTATTGATGAAGCAAACCCATCAACTTGTGGTAGAAAACATAGATAAAGTAGGATATATGTAGATAATATAAATATATTATGTTGTTTTTTTATGATGAATTTGTATTTTTTATTTCTTGTATTTTATTAAAATTTTATAATTATTTTGGATTTGTCAAGTTGAGATTTTAATATTGTTGATCATATTATGAATGCTCAAATTTATTTTGGATTAGTAGAATTTAAAATAAAAAAATTTATAGCTGAACATGTGAATGAAGACAATAAGTTGGTTAGATTTTCAAATCATGCATTTATAGGTCTTCAAATGGAACATTATTATGTTACGTTATTAGCAATACCAATTATTGTTATGCAAGTTAATTTTTTTTTTGTTATGATAATCAAATTAAAGGAAAAAAAATAATTTGACTTTTACATATTTTCACTATCCCGTGAAGCAACAAATCTAGTTTGATATAGTAAATGAAGAAAAACATCATCAAATTAAATCACAATGAAATAATTAACAAACTAAACTAAACTAAAAATCTCAAAGGGACAACTAATTAAATTACTAGGGTTATTAAGTAATTTCAATATCAATTTGATCCAATCAAAATAAAATAAGTTATCCTTCGACTTTGCTCTTTCAATCAAATAGTCAATGATGCTTTTTTAATATTTTTCTAGAAAATATTTTTTTGTTATAATAAATGAACAAAAAGAACATTAAATCACTATAAAAAAACATTAATGTTATTTTTGTGATTTTTTTGATAAAAAAACTAACTTGCCCAAACTACTTGTTTAATTCTCTTTTACATCCTTTGTGTCGAAAAGATATATAACACAACTTGAGGTCTCTTCTTTTTTAATATATACTTCCACATTTGTGTATTTATATGTTGACATTTGCACCACTATATATAAGATTATTGTTGGTGTGAGTAATTGTTATTTTTGTGTTCTTCTAGTTTGTGAGTTTATTATTTTTATTTGCTAGATTGATAAAAGTTTAATGGATTAATAACAATTTGTATAATTGGTTTATGATTTATACCAATATATATATATATATATATATATATATATTAACAAAATATATAGGGTGTGAGAAAAATATTATAGTTCTGGATTGTAATAATAAATTGATGGTTTTCCTTCACCAAATCATCCTAGAAGACTAGGCTCAGAGGTAAAATGATTTTTTCCATGTGATTCATTTATCATTTTCATTTTCAATAGGGTTACAAAGGTATTTTTACTTTTCTAGAATACTAAAATACCTTTATTTCCTTTTAAAGCAAAAATCAGATAATTGGTTGCTAAGGTTTTTTTTTGAGATTTTATTTTTTTAGCACAATAAAATTACTAACTCACCCTTGAAATGAAATTTAACTTAGACCTGCTGTGGGAGCATCTCTAGATTTTCATGTTGGCTTTTACATTGTAACCAAATTAGTAGAAAGTTAAATTGGTATTCTTGCATCAATTAGAAATTATTAATTTTTCAAAACTATCAGGTGTGTGTCATGCACATTGTTGTGGGTTGAAGGGTTCCGCCACACTTTGACGATTCGTATGACATCCTTTAGTTGTGAAAAATTATCTTCTTCTGTGTCATTAGATTCCCCATAGTGTCCTCTTTCTTTATCAGTGGTGCATGTTTGGTGTTTTTGGATGGATTCCAGCCGAAACTATTTTCTTTTGTTTTCTTTTTTTCCTCCTTCAAAATTCATGTCTAACAATTAAAACTTTAAGGTGGTCCTCTTTATTGAAGATATTTGAGTATCAATCCTCATTCTTTATCTCTTATCTTTTTTATAAACTTTTAATTGTTTTCAATTCTATTATTTAATCAAAATAATTAGTTTGTTATTTTTTTTAAAATCTGGTCCTCACTTTTTGGGTGGTTTCTTTTTTTAATTCTTTTATAAAGTTTATTTTTCTTTTCAATTTAGCGCTTCAATCAATAAAACTTCACTTTCTCAATTTTTTTCTTCAAATTTGATAAATATTCTTTTGATTATTATTTTATGTTTTTAATTCTTTTTTATAATTTAATGTTTTTTCAATTTCATCATTTGACTTTTGATTTTTTTAAGATTTGAGCTTCATGGTTTTTACAGGTTTGATGTTTCTAATCAAATGGTTTGGGTCATAAGTTTTATGAGCATGCACGGGTTTCTTTTTTTTTATGAATTTATTTTTTTTTCAATTTCATTACTCAATGCTGATTTTTTTAATAAAAACCTTCATGGTTTTTTTCATTTTTTTTATAGGGTTATTCATATCTCATGACATGGCTCATGGATTTGATGGGTTAACATGGTTAAGCTTGCCCCCCTTTTTTTCCTTTTAGTTGCTTTTTTTTCTTTAGGATCATTTTGTATTATTTTTTTTTATTTTATCATTCAACACTTGATTTGTTGAGAATTAACCTTCATGGTTTTTTTATATTTGGTTCTTCCAATCAAATGGCCTGGGGCATGTGTTTTATAAGCCAACAAGGGTTGTCATCTTTTTTTTTTGGGTTTATTTTTTTCTGTCATCTCATAATTCGACATTGGTTTTTTAAAAATCTAGTTTCGTGATTTTCTCTATTTTTTTATTGAGTTATCCTGATCTCATAACTTAACCCGTAGATTTGACAGGTTTATAGGCTTAGGTCTTACTTTTTTTTCCTTACAATTGCTATTTTTTTTATCATTTCATATGTTAGATTTTATTTTTTTAATTTTATATTTTAATATTTGGTTTATTGAGGATTGAGTTTCGAGATTTATTTTTTAAAAATTTTTATTTTTGGTTAAATAAACTAGATCACGAGTTTAATGAGTTAATACAGTTTGACAAATTTTTTTACTTTTTTTTTTCTTTTTACCATTTGAAAATATTTTTTTAAGAGATAGGTACTTTTGTGTTGGAATAATATTTTTTTAAAAAAATAATTATCCGACCAGATGCAGAGTGAAGGCGAGATAACAAAGGTATATGCGTGTACGAGGTGCTAATAAGCGATATAAAAGGCGAACTCAGATTAGGACTAATTTATGAAGCTACCAAGTTGGGCTTTCTATCTTGCAAAAAAAGAAGGAAAGATTTCGACCGTTACTCACACATGCGGCCCCCACTAGGGGTGTTTATGCACTCTACAGTCCGCACCGGTCCACGGTCATGTATGTAACTATGTACAAATAAGGTCCAAATTCAAAGCATTGAAATCCCCGTTTAGGCCTTGATTTATGAGCCAGCAAGGAGAGATTGCGTGTGGTTGGCTTGCCTAGTTTCGTACTTTCACTCCTGAATTCCCTCCCTCTACGGGTGCCAGTTGCCATTGCCTCAAAACCTGATATATTATTATTATATATACCCGGAGAATACTACAAGGAGACAAATAAGATTTATTAAAAAATAAATGAATAACTGGAGGAGAAAAGCATTTAATTTAAACAACAACTCTGTCTCATCTAGTGTTAGACACTGCTGCTGCTACTACTACTACTGCAGAGAGGGAAGGTTTGGGGGTGCAGCATAGACGACGAGAGAGAGACGATCGAGTTCGCGTACGGATTCTCTCATCTCGGTATTTTTCTTATCATCCTCTGACTGTATCTATATCACATAACTTTGCTTGTTTCTGTGAGCATTGGCTGGACACTACCACCACATGATCTCCACCATTCTTCGCCATGGGAAGTTTGTGTTTCTTCAGTGCTTAACTTATCATACTCTATTTTCTTTTTATTATTATAGATTGATTTAGCATGAGTAGTATGCTCCGATTTCAAGAAAGAACAAAGAAAATAATTGTTCGGCTTCTGTTTGATCTTCTATTTACGCCCCCACCTGACCTCACCTGGGAAGGCAGGAAGGGACATGTGTTATTTTGTTTGGCCTTAACATATAGCCTAGTCTGATGTGCTGGCGCAGATTTGCGGTGTGCTGTGCTGTGCGTGTATCGTATCTGTGTAATGGTTTTGAATTTTTGGCAACTTTTATTTGGCGTTTAAATTTTGAAACATCCTTCTTTGTTTTCACCGTTTGAAATGACTAAAGTAGCCCCCTCCCTCACCATCCAATTAGCTAATGTAAATATTGTTTAGGTTCAATTTTCCTGCTGGGATCAAAATTACTGATTTTTATTTTCATAGTGGGGTATTAATTTAATATTAGGTGAAGAAGAAGGTAGAGATGATGATGAACAAGGAAACATCACACTGGTGGTGGTTTGACATTCACCATACCTCAAGTGGCTCTCCATGGCTACAATCTACTCTTGCTGGTAAAACCCCCCTGTTAGCCTCCCATCTGTTTATTTATTTTTGCGTTTTCTTTCCTTCTTTTTTTCTAGATTATATAGTAGTAACTGTTTTCTTGTTTGTGTGTGATGTCAAAGTTACAGTAATTGCTTTTTTATTCTCTTAATAGTATTGACTACAAGGTGAATGGATTAGTACACAAATTTTGATACCTTATCGAGGTAGATTACTTCAATGGATGAAATTACGCATTTTTCTGATATGACAATTTCTAGGTTGAAAAAAATAATAAAAGGATCAGTACAAGAAAAGTGTTGCATTTGGGCGGGTCAAACTATGGATTCTGTGAGAACTTCAGGGTGAAAGAATCAAGAATTAATTGTCATCATACTTGTTAGGGTTGTAGGGACAATTTATACTGACAATAAAGGTTGCTCTACCACCATGTGGGGTTAGAGGGAGGGTGGGTCCAATTACTTAACCCTCGGAATTTCTTCCTTCTTCCTTTGTGTTATTTGAAAGGAGCATCGAGACTTGCTGGGCCCATATATTAAAGGGATAGTTCTAATTTATCAGGTCCATGTTTTGGTAGCCGAAGTTTGTTTTTAGTTGTAGGTTTAAGATAGTATGAAAGAGTGGACTACCGAAAAAAAGTTATCAGAGACACTATAAGTTTTAGAATTACTGATTTGCTTGACAGTTCATTTGCTTTGGAGCCTTTTCTTCACCCGTGAACATAGTGGAAGCGGGAATTTTTAGATTTTATTTTCGTATCTCCAAGACTGCACTTGCTAGCTGAATATTAATCGATAATGTTATGAATATTCAACACAATTCAAAGCAAAAAAAGGGGCAGACATTGGAGGGGTCCTCAGCCATTTAAAAACTGACAGGATAGATGGGATAAAATGGGTATCGTGAACGAATTATGATAGAAATGGAGTAACTTTGAGTTAATATGGATCATGTGTTATCTTCATGGCACTGATTTTGAGAAATGGTCTACAGTCCAGGAACCAGGATGTGATGGTTTTAAGGGTTTGTAATTGTCTCCGAGTGAGACTGCTTGGGTGTATCAATTATGGTATATGGCCCTCAATACAGAGGACGTAGCCTGAAAGTCCACCAACTACAGTCATGATCTTTGTTTATTTTGAGGGAATGGCTTTGAGAAGTATGCTCATCATTTTTAAGGTTCTAAAAATGATTATCAGTTGATTATTAGTTGAAGTAAAGCGACCTTTATGAAGCACAAATCGCAGATTCTTAATTTTTTTTGGGAAGTAGGTAGGGCCATAGACTCTCTTTTCTTGTTTTCTCTATTTTCCTTTTCCTGCATAGGCCCCCGTCATAAACTCATCAATGCCCCCTTTTCTTTTTCTTTACTTCTAAACCCACCTGAGATTTTAATGGCACTACATCGAGTTGAGCTTAACTAGCTAGTTAAAGAAATTGCTAGTTGCAATTCTCTGTGATAAGTTGGCAGGGCCCTACTCTTTCCAAGTTCTAGATCTCTTGCAATGCAACATTTTGTGTTAATAAATACCTAGGATTAGGCATTTTGCCTTCGAGTATCCCGGGATTAGATCTTTTAGAATTTTCCAGTGTTTGAGATTTATTAATTTAATACATATTGCCTTAATTAATAGTGTCTTAATTTGTACTTCTGATGAGATGGTAAATTTATGGTCCCCAAGGGGTGTAGCGTGATGGCAAAGGGTTTGAGATCTGCACAGCAGGTCTCGAGTTCGAGTCAGGGCGTGCACCTCTTGTAAGAGCCTGGGACAGCCGGGGTTTTACTCGCTCACCTGGGCCCACAAAGTGCGCTTTCCAGGGGGTGAGGTTTCCTCGAATCCAAAAAAAAAAAAATTATGGTATTAAAGATCTCTTATCTGCTTTGGCAGAGCTAGACAAGAAGACAAAGTCAATGCTGAAACTGATAGAAGCAGATGCAGATTCTTTTGCTCAACGTGCAGAGATGTATTACAAGAAACGGCCAGAGCTAATTAGCATGGTTGAAGATTTTTATAGGGCACATCGCTTGTTAGCCGAGCGATATGATCAACTTAAGTCTGACTCTGGAAACCGCCTCCTGGCAACCATTGGGTCACCATTTTCAACCAAGCACCGACCAGAGAAGTTAATGAGCGTGAAGACAGATCAAACCTATGATAGCCACTCCGAGACCTGTGACTCTGAGGACTCTGCTGGGTCTGAAGTAGATGACCCTGAACAAGATGAAATTCAAGTTGTTGAAGAATTGGAAGAAATTGAGACTCCTGAAGGAAAGGAAGAAACCCTTGTTGATGATGGAATGAAACATGTTGAAGTTTGCATCAGGTACAATGCTGAAGTGACGAAGTTGAAGGAAGAAATAGAAAGGCTCGAGGAAGAGAAGAGGATTTACAGGGACTATCTTTTGCAGAAAGACGCAGAGGGGAGAGAACAAAAGAAAGAAATTCAAGTCCAGGAAGGAATAAGAGAAGCTGAAATTTCAAGGGTTGTGTACAATGCTGAAATGATGAAGTTGAGGGAAGAAATAGAAAGGCTTAGGCGAGAGAGGACAGTTAATAAGGATCATCCTTTGCAGAAACTTGAAGAGAAGAGGGAAGAAAAGAAAGAAACTCAAGTCAATGAAGGAATCAAAGAAGTTGAATTTTCTAGTGTTTTCTACGATGTTGAAGTGGTGAGGATGAGGGAAGAAATAGAAAGGCTTAGGCGAGAGAGGACAGTTAATAAGGATCATCCTTTGCAGAAACTTGAAGAGAAGAGGGAAGAAAAGAAAGAAACTCAAGTCAATGAAGGAATCAAAGAAGTTGAATTTTCTAGTGTTTTCTACGATGTTGAAGTGGTGAGGATGAGGGAAGAAATAGAAGTTCTCGGAGAAGAGAACAGGATTTACAAGGAGCATCTTTTGCAGAAAGATGAAGAGAAGAGGGAAGTAATAAGACAGCTCAGTTTCGCAGTTGAAGTGTTGAAGCTAGAGAATGTGAAGCTGAGGAAGTGCGTAGCTAACCAAAACAGAAGCCATTTCACCTTCGAGAAGCTGAAGGATGTATTTCGTGGGAAGCTTTTTAATGGATCTTCAAAGTCTCAGAGTAGTGTCCTAGCTCTCTAGATGTGGATTTTCGACGGTAAGTAGCGTAATTTGTAAACACAGTTTATATCTATCTAGAATAGGTTGTAATAGCAGGTGCATAATTACCCTCGAAGTAAACCTAGGAAAATTACTGTAGTGTTATGTTCATTATGGCATTGCTCTAATCTTATTTTATTGTATACTGTTTCACAATTTTTAGGAAAGTCATCGTAATGTTATTCAATCAAATCATCCTTAATCTTTAGCTTATAAGGTGAAAAGGATATTAAGTAAATGGAAAAATAGAATATACAGCCTAACAACATTAATGCCATTGCCACACACTTTCACTCACCTCGACAAAGCATATAATATACACACTAGCATATAAAAAAGAAGAAATGTCCAAACAGAAAAACAGAAAGTGGAACCACTACCAACAATAATTGAGCTGCCACCAAGAGAACCTCACACACCAGAAAGCTGCATTGAGCATAACACCAGCAAACCAAGAAAAAAAGCTAAATTTAAAGGTCCTGATGAAGTTGTAGAAACTGAAGAAGAGGCTGGCAAAGACCCGGATGGTGAAATTGAAAATCTTGCAGGCCCAGGAGCCAGTATGTCACCTGGATTTGGAGGGCTTCGGCTCGAAGGAATGGTTGGTAGGGATGACTCAGTTGGAGAAGGTGCTCCAGCTCCAGGAGTTGGGAGCAAAGGTTCGATATCTGGCGATAAAGTTGGGGGAGAGGAT
>Ga0325401_1001867_pt1 | contig 18217 bp, 8 predicted proteins | sample PopdelMetagenome_FD_205666 | JGI IMG/M metagenome (GOLD analysis project Ga0325401, IMG submission 205666) | Populus deltoides microbial communities from Bellville, Georgia, United States - Xylem-PdKOR-R2 | ecosystem: Host-associated > Plants > Phyllosphere > Stem > Wood/Secondary xylem | place... | reverse complement strand
TTCTTCTAGGGTTGAACCCAGCATGGTTTTCGGACGTTCAGTCAGCCCAAAGTTGCAGTATCTGTAGTAGTTTCACAAGCAGCCCAATCCCATTAGCTTCCACTTAAGGATGGCTATGAATTTGCAACCTGGGAGACGGAACAGCGGTGGCAAGAAGCAAGAGGCAAGAGGCAAGAGGCACGAGATGAGATGATAAGATACGACGGAGTGAAATGTAGAATATATTTGTTTTACCTTTATTTATGCTTGCTGTGGATCTTAAATTTGATGTGAATCACAATTTTTTTTTAATTTTTAATGGAAAAAAATAAAATTGTGCAAGTATTTATCAACATGTTTTCTAGTATTAATTTTTTTAATTGTTAAATTAAAATTTGATATATATAATTAATAAAATAAATTGAGAATTACATATAAAAATAAATGTTAAATTTTTTTATTAACATTAACTAAAAAAAAAGTTAAGAGAAATATATAGATTAAAATACCCGACCTCGAGAGCCCTTTAACATTTTTAATTTAGTCATATAATGATTATTTTGTTTTATAATAAGAGTAATAATTTAAATTCTATTGAAATAAAATGATTTGTTAGTATAATTATATCTCATTCTCTTATTAATTTTTTTTTATAAAGAAATACAATTGTTTTGCTCTATGTTATTTATTTAATAAAAATCAAAAGCAATAAAAACAAAATGATTTAAATTAAGGATAAAAAAATATATCTCTCTAATTAAAACTCTTAATAATTTTTTATTATAAAAAATAATATTATGATCATTTGCACGCAAACATCTTAAGAAATATAAGAATAATACATCGCTTGCACAATGTCATGGAATACTTTTTGAAAGTGTTACTAAACTTGGCTCGGCTTGGGTTTTAAATTAAATAAAAAGAGAGCTGACTCGATGTCACCCACTTAACCTGGCAGGTTCAAACTTCACCTAATCAAAACATAATTTGACTTAAAAAATTCAAAACTGGTTATTTTAATTTTTTTAATATTAAGATAATAATTTAATTATACGATAATAAAAATAGAAATGCACAAGAAAATAATAAAAAAGCATTATAAAAAGGCATATGTATATAAAACTCTACCTATTGTTATAAGAAATGTTATAATCTTATTTGAAAACAAAGTCAAGAACGAATGATATTTAATAAAATAATATCTCAAATTAATTTTAAATTAATCTTATTTTAATGAATTATAATTATAATTGAATTAAAATAAAAAAAAAAAAAAAGATGCCAAACATTAGGCTTGGGTATGTCAGCATGCTTAGCCAATTTAAATGAAGGTCAGGTTTGCCTGCCTAGCCAACCTTTTTTTTTTTTCTAAAAATGAACGGATTACACGTTATTCTCCCATTATTATTTTTTTTAAAAGAGAGAAGAAGAAATATTGTCTACAGTTAAAGATGACACATCATCCACTGGTTTTATTCCAGCTACCTTAGTGATTGAAAAAAATCAATATACAACATTTTAGACTTAAAAAATCTTATTTTCAATCCTTTCTCCACCTGAAAAAACCTATGAAATATCTTATAAACCTCTTGATTTTTCTTGTTATTCCCTTCTAAAAGCTTTTTTTTCATGTTTGGGTTTTGGAGGTATTTATAGGAAATGATGAGGAGGCTTTAAAGGTATCCAACTTCATAGAATGACAACCTTTGATCTTCGGCAATACAACTGGCATAGGAGAGTACTTTTTTTTAGCCTTGATTGAATCAATTAAGGCCTTCCAAAATTTTCCTACTTTCATTTTCGCCATTAGCTTTCCAATTTATGCAATTTGGCCCTAAATTTTAATTTTTCTCTTTAATAAAGCCCTCAGCTAATCGAATTAGACTCCTAAACATTTTCACCTTATTCATTAGAATAATATCCCAAATTGCATATCCATATTTGTCTAATTGTAAATTAAATCCTTGTCTGTGATTTATACAGACGATCTATTTTAGAAAATTTCAATTGGGTAAATTTTGAAAAGATTTGGAACTTCTTTTCTTTTTTGAAATTTTAGAGAATTCTTAGAGGTGAAAATTAGGTTATGAAAAACCTCCTATTTAAACCCCTTAGGACTTCTTATATTATGTCCATTTTCTTTCATTCTTTTCCCTCTTTCTTGCAACTATTATTAGGCCTTGGTTGTAATCCAAGTTGGATCCTTTTAACTTGAAAAGTGAATTAACAAGAATTTGACCAACAAAAAATAATGACATCTAGATCATATAACCAAGATTTACCTAAAATAAAATGTTCTATATCCATAAGAATCACATCACACTAGATTTATCATGGTAGTTTAAAAACTTGATAGATAAAAGACATCTCTCTTTATTGTTATTGAGGTGTTGCTCACCCATGAGAAACTATTTAGTCTAGGATGAGGAATAAACTTTAGGCCTAAATAGGTTACACAACTAGAAGATATTGAATTGGTATAACTACTACTACTATAAATAATGATCATGCAACTTTTACCCCCATATTTAATGTATGTATAAGAGATAACAATCCTTCTCTAATCTTTGATCCTTTTAGGATATGTAAAGGCATATATAATTACATCCAATATAATTGTCATAAACTCTATAATATTCTGTCAATGATTGGTTATAAAGTCATCACTCAAGGTTGAATATATGGTATATGTAAACTTAAGGTTGAATACTAGATGTTTTGATGTAAATCTCTTGATCATGTGGTCAAGCAACCCTCAACAAAGTAGATAACAACTCAGAAAGCTGAAAATTAGGTTTGATAGAACCTTGACCCAGAGGTAGCCCTGTACCTTAGAACTAAAGGTATTGGAAAAAGACTTGGACCTAGAGATAACCTTGTATCTAAGAACACTAAGTATGCGAATGATGTCACAAAACCAATTAATCTTTGACAAGTTAGTGTATGATCTTTGTCCCTACAAATAAAGGTTATTTTGTCATAAACAAACAAAATAAAAACTCATGTTTATTCTCTAATTTTTTGCTGAGATTTGTAGCTAAAACAACATAATATAGTCTTCTCTAACTAACCATAATTGACCCCTTTTGGATTGCAAGCTAATAGGCCTAAACTAGTAATCAACTAACATAAGTACAATAATAAAATAAATCTCTAAACAATGTCTAATAGGCCAGAATAAGCCTCAATTAAAAATAATTATTTAAAATTAAATAAATACATAAAATAGGATAATAAAAACAAAGTTTTCATGCTAACATTCTTCTATGTATCCTGAATCTCTAATTTTTGCATATTTTTTTTTATGGATTTTCAATCTTAACTTCAAACACATCGTTCTCTCTCATCTGAATGCATTAATGGGTACACCATATATGGTTGGAAAGATTAAGATGTCTAGTTTTCATCCCAACTTGAATCGTAGAAGAGAATCACTTGTAGCTCCGGATATGTCTCAAACAGTACGCAAAGGTCTAGTTTGGTAGGTTTGACAATATTTGTTTAGTAACTTCGACCCTCTAAAATAATATGTTCCCGAAATCTATTTAAACTAAAAATTAACCAAAATATATTTTCAAGTGTCTAATATCTTCATGTAAAATATCAGCTCGTTTCAGTGTATGTTTTGAGAGTTATGCTTGATCTCGCAAAACTAGTCAGCAGATATTTTAAGATCAAATTCGGACTTGAATTGGTTCGTATCATGATTATTAACAAATACATAGAGCACTAGTGTAAAGATGCAATGAGATCACTTGAATTCTCATAAGTGAAGTAAAACGCAATGATAGAACTAATTCTGATTTTTTATTAGATTAAACAAGACTAGAATATATTAGAAAAACTGTAAGCATATTAGACCTTAAGTGCAATCAATCAATCAAATAAAAGTCACAACATTTTACTATTTTTTATATGCTCTATAATTAATAGAAAATACTATTGACTAAATCTAAATGGAAAAAAAAATATAAGATGAGCAAAAGTATAAAAGTGTAATGCAGTAAGTGTTTTTTAGGCCCAAAAGATATTATTAATGATTAATTTGAATAAAAAGTGTTACACCAAAGAAGTAAAATGCAATGAGTCAAAATGTTAGAATGACTTAATAACCAAATTACTAGACGATGAAAATAAACAACGTATATAACACAAGTTGTTGCTGATGTAGCTAGAAAGTATTGTTGATGTGGTGTTGTATAGACTGATTTTTTTTGCTATTGTCACATTTCTTTTCTTATTTTTCTTTTTTTTTTCTGACTCTTAATTTTCTCTCTCTCTTTTTTAATCAGAATAATAGTAACAAAATACAACTTAAACAAATAAAATAAACGCTAATAGAAGAGTAAAGATGAAAAAAATATAATTCGGAAGACTCTCGTGAAACTCCTTGTTCACACCTCTCTCAGCCAAAATCTGAGTGTTGGATGAAAGGTGTTGGACATGGAATGGTCCATCCGTTAGGTTTTCAATGTATTTGTGGTGGATGCAGCGTGGTTGACTGATCAGGACAGATGGACCGGCGGGGGGGCTGATGTGTTGCTTTTGTCCCTGGAAAACTATGTATATGGTTGTGTGGACTGATATGCAGGGATTTAGAAGAGGACAATGGTGATATATTGATGTGGCTGGTTGTTGTTGAGGTAGATTCGTGTTTGTGGGGGTTGTTTTGGTAGTGTATGTAAAGTTAGTGTAACCATTTTCTTCGTATCCACCATAACGTGGACTGGGAAATTCATAAAATGCAGGAAAGTTAACGTCCAAAGCCGGAAATATATATATATGGAGTGTTGCGATGTAGTCACGAGATGGTAGGAATTGATAATGACTCCATGACGCTCCACTGTTTTCACGTGAGTATATGAGAGATTAAATTCTAATTTTAAAAAAAATATCCATAAGATAATATTCTATTTTTTTCTAAAAAAAAATATAGATCCGTACAATTTAACTAGACTATACTTTTAGCAAAGTCAATAGACTTGGTCCCTACGATCTGTATTCATGCCTTAAAATTTTTTTTTTTATAAAAATTAATATTCAATTGTCACAACCATATTTTTTTTTTAAAAAAAATATGCAACTTATGTTATATATTTGACTGAGTCAAATAAGCTGGCTTTAATTTAATTAGATAAGAAAATAGAAAATGATAATAGATAAATTAAATTTAAAAAGAAAAATGTTTAGGATAACTTTGGAAAGATAGTTTTTTTTTTCAAAAATTGATAAATCATATATATTAATTCACAACCCATTAAATATGGAAGAACAAAATAAGATAAAAAAATAACATAAAAAACTGGTTCTGGTTAACTTGACGAACCTATAACCCTAGTAATCAGGGTAAGCCGACTTGGGATATCCTGTCAAACTCTTGTCAAACTATGGCTAGTCAAATTAGAAAAACCCAATAAAAAAAAAGAATTATAAAGCTCTTTAAAACAAAAAAAATCAAGTTAACTCACTACCAGGATTTTGCCTAAAATCAAAGGAATTACCGACAGAATTATTCCGTCGGTAAATTGTGGTGATCATTACCGATGGACACTATTCTGTCTTTAATGCCATTAGTATATACCGACGGACTAATGCTGTCGGTATATACTGACTGAATTACTGATGGAATATATAAAATTTTAAAAAACAACGATTTAATGATGTAGAAGTTTTTGCAGGTGATTTTACCAACGAAATGACCGAGGGATGAACCGGGATCTCCATATAGTGACATACCAATTCACCGTCAGAATTACCGACGGAATCACCGACAGAAGTAATCCGTTGGTGATTCCATCGGTAAGAGTTAATATATCACCATTTTGCCGACCCTCTCCTCCCCTAATTCTCCTTCTTCTTCCCCATCCTAACTCTCCCCTGCCAAATTGCAAACAATCACCCCCTAAAAATATCTCCTTCTTCTCAACACAAGTCATAATTCTTTAACTTTTGTGGTCAAAACATCCGTATTCTGATTTATTGTGGATTTTATCATTTTTTGTAAGTAAATTTATCCTTTTTAATTTTAACATTTGAATGTCAATTTTTTTTTTTAGTGTAAGTATTTTGTTAGTGTATGTACATGTTTTATTGTTATTTCTCAAACAAACTTGTAGTATAAATGTATAATTTTGTATTTGTTATGGTTTGTTTTAGATTTTATAAAATTATATTTGTTTGTAAATTGTTGAAACTTTGTTGAATTACCGAATTAGATGTGTTGTGATGAAATAATTAATAGTTTGTTTAACGAATCCGTTTTAATTTTTATAAATGCTATTACAGAGTTCTAATTTCTGTAAATTTATATGTATAAATTTGTATGGACATTGATAATGAACATTTATGAGAAGTTTTAATTAGTTTGTTGAATAATCTCGAGGTAAACCAATATTTATGAGAAGTATCTGCATCCAGATGTTGTAATAATGCATCTTCTACACAAAGGGTTCATGGAGGATTACCTGTGTTGGAATGCACACGGAGAACTATTTGTTTGTAATGAGAGCAAAGTAAAAATGGCGGTTGGGTTAACTTTTACTGCTAACAACGTGTATGGAGTTGCCAATGACAACAGTAATCCTTACAATAATATGGCTATGGATGCAATGAGAATGAATCAAGATAATGTCAGTCAGTGTCCAATCATAGAAGAAGAACCTAATACAGATACAACAAGGTTTTTTGATCTGTTGAAAGATTTTGACGAACCATTATGGGATTACTGCACGAACCACAGTAAATTATCGGTCGTAGCACAGGTGTTCACCATCAAGTCAGATCACAGGTTGAGTGAGGTCGGTTATGACAAAATTATCGAATGGGCGAGAAGCATTTTACCTGAAGGGAACATGCTAAAAGAGAACTTCTATACTGCTAAGTCCGTGATGAAACCCCTCGGTTTAGAATACCAAAAAATTGACATGTACCCTAGCTTCTGCATGTTATACCTTGAAAATGCTGAGCTGACAGGGTGCATGACATGTGGGCATTCCCATTACAAACCCAGAACTGGAAGGGGAAAGACTCTCGTGGCATATAAAAAACTTAGATACTTCCCAATCACACCTGGACTGCAGAGGTTATTCATGTCACCAAAGACTGTTGGGCACATGACATGGCACCAATTACATGATGCGGTTGATGAAGTGATGGTGTATCCTTCTAACGATGAAGCATGTAAACACTCTAACAGTGTGCATCCTTACTTTTCAGCTGAATCAAAGAGCATGCTTGTTGGGTTATGTACATATGAATTCAACATATTTAGGTCATTTGCTTGATGATGTTGTCGTAGAGGAGTTGAATGTTGTTCTGAACTCTAGGGGACAAGCAAAGTTCGATGAAGACGATGATGATGATATCCATATTGAAGATTGCGATGAAGCTGATGACGATTCAATTGACGACGAAGAAGAAGAAAATTCTGACTAACTATCAGAATCAAGGAAAGTGTAAATCATTTTTATAATGTAATATTATTGATGATATTTAGTAACATGAAATATTTATTTTATAATTGTTAACTGTTGTTATTGTTTTGTGTGGGCAATTTATAATTTAAGTGTTTGCAAGAGGGTAAATAGACAATACAAACATAATCTTTCATGCACAGTGCACAATCGCCGATGTCTCTACAGACGGATACAGTTCATCGATATTTTACCAAGAGTTGCAGAATATTTACTAGAAATGCCACAATCACTGATGTCTCTACAAATAGATACAGTCTGTCGATATTTTACCGAGAGTTGCAAAATATTTACTGCAAATGCCATACTCACCGACATTGATACCGACAAATACAATATGTTGGCATTTATCAGTGCAGTTCACAATTACTGACGGACGATGCAAATTCAAAGGGCGGGTATTAATGTATCTCTGACCGCGTGTAATTGTCGACGGACTTACCGACAGGCAATGAAAATTCTGGATAATCATTTAAAAATTTTAGTGTGAAATTCAAAATTTAAAGACGAAGTAATTAAAAATAATATTATTTAAATAGTCTATCGGTGATGTCGTCGGTAAAACTACACTATAAATCCCAGCAATCACCCCTTCAGTTCATTTTTCAACTGCTTCGTTTTAGAGTTCTCTTATTTTTAGTTTTTTTCCTCTCAATCTAGTTTTTTTCACTCATTTGCTTTGAAAGGTATGTATTTCCATTTAATATGCTTAATGATTTTATTTTTTTATTGTTTGTTTGTTTTAGTTATTTTTTTATTGTGTTTTTTGTTTTGGTGTATTTTGTTAATGTAGATAAAATCTTGAAATAAACACATTATTAAGGTAAGCATTTTTCATTCCTAAAGTATATAGTTTTTTTTTTTTAATTTGTTCAATATATTTTATTGTTGGTATTGCCATAATTATTGACTACTTTGTTGAATTTTAATTGTTATTGTTGAATTTACCTTGTAATTAGTAATTGAATATATATGATTAAATTTAATTATTTTATCTCAATTTTACTCTATTATTGCATTATATGTGTTTAATTATTGCCACTAATTTTAATTGTAATTTGTATCGATGTTAGGTTATATATAAGATTTTTGAACGGGGTCAATTGGTTGTGGCTATTGTCAATATTTGTAGGTTCGAAAACTTTGGGTAGTCTCCAGTATAGGGAAGGTGCTGCCGAATTTTGTTTTAATAATTGAATTTAATTATGTAATTATTTCTAAGTTTGTTTCAGTTTTAGTTTTTTTTTTAATTATAACATAATTTATGAACAACTAATCAATATGTCATTAATCCAATTTATTTTCAGGTTCACAAACATTGAGGTCGCCCTAGTAATATCATCGGCGTTTAAATCGTCGATGGAGATTCCATTATTTAAATGGAGTCAGGTTTCCAGACATCCTAAATGGAGACCTTATATCGATGCATGGTTTTGAAGATTTCAAGTTAGTGTTAATTTCTAATTTCTAGCTTATTTTTAATAAATTATTTATACACAATATAAATTCAAGTGGGACAGTGCCCATGACAATATTGCAACGAGGGTATGGGAAAATCATGCGGCAACTAGGTAACATCGAAAACAATACGATATTTAAAAAAAAACAATTATGCTTTAAAATCTAATTTGTCACTATGGAAGTAGGTTGTATGATTTTTTATATACATCACAAAAAAAGCTGAAAAATACACGAGAGATCGGTCTATAAAGCTGGAATGACATGACAGTTTGGAGGGGTTTCAAACCGCTATACATCCCGGGAGATATATAGCCATAATATATTGAGCACATGATGTCTGAGCGGTTCACACGACGCTCACAGTCCAGTGCTGACAACCAGAACCGACAAATTAATGGTTCGGTGACCACGCACACCAGCGGCTCCATTTCATTTGCTGCACATGCGAAACGGATGGTAAAATTAATTTAAATGAAATATATCATTAATTAATTTGTTGTTACTTAATTAATTTTTTTTTCTTACAGGCTACATCTCTTGGACGTGAGCTGAGCCCAATGGAGTTGTTTGTAGAGACACACGTGCGAAGTGAAGACTGCCAAAAGTGGATGCAACAATTCGTTGACAACCACATTCAACACTTTGTGGTGTGTTCGTTCAACCATTTTATTTCATAAGTTATTATTTTTCTTGAATTCAATATGATGATTTCTTTTTTCATTTTCAAGAGAACCTATAATAGTTGGTTGAGGGAGAGACATGGGGATGATCCTTCAACTCGTCCAGATTTCAATCCGGATTTATAGATGGAGGTAGGATCGTCTGGTGGACCCAATAAAAATCAAGTGTACATGCTCTCCAACATTAAGGCCGAGAGCTTGCGGGCGACCTGTAGTGTTTCATCGGTTGAGAGCTCCTAATCAGTATTGAGCACCCAATTTAAGAAATTTGTAGCCTTGCAGCAACACACGACTCATCTCACCGAAAAATATGAGCAACTCTCGGCAAATTATGAACAACTCCGTCAAATGGTCAGGGACATTAGATCACATATGGGTGATACATTTCCGTCTCCTATTTGGCCGTTTAGTCACGGGAACGACCAGCCTCCACCACCTCCTCCAGCTCCGGCATTGTTCTAGTTTGATTTTTTTTTGAAACACATTAAATTTGTAATGAATATTTGGATGAATATTATTTAAATTTATTTATATATTTTTTATGTTTAATACAATTTTATTTGCATAACTGGTTTTTTTACTATTAATTTATATAATTTTATATTATTTATTCTAAATAATTTTTAAATTTTCTTTTTAAAAAACACAACCGAAGGATTTACAGATGGACCTTCTCCTTTGGTATTTTACAGAGAGTTGAAAAATATTTACTGGAAATGCCACAATCACCGACATCTCTACAAACGGAAATAGTCCGTTGGTATTTTACCGAGAGTTGAAAAATATTTATTGCATATGACATAATCATTGACGCCTATACAGACAGATACCGTCCGTTGACATTTCACCTAGAGTTGAAAAATATTTGTTGCATATGCCACGATCACCGACAAAATATTTCCAGCGGTAGTATTTTTTTTTTGCACGTATTTTCCGTCTGTAAAACCATCGGTATTTTTTTTACTAACAGAATATGGAATTACCTATGAACACTATGCTGATAGATTTTTTGTCTGTAAAACCATCGGTATTTTTTTTTACCGATAAAATATGGAATTATCGACGAACACTATGCCGACGAACACTTTCCGTCGATGATTTAGTCGGTAAAAAATTTACCAATGAAGTGGCAATATTACACCGATGGATTAGGTCTGTCAGTAAAACTGTTAAATGTTGTAGTGACTTTTCAAACCCATGACCTGGGTCCTTACAAATTTCAAATACCAAATAATTTTTTTTTTGATTGAAAAGAAAAATCAATTTAGCAAAATGACAAAAAAATCAAAAGAACAAGGATCAAAATTGATATAAAAAATGAAAGCAAATTTATGATTGAAGGGTGAAATATACAACTTATATTATACACCTTATAGTCAAATAAACTGATTTTAATTCAATTAGATAAAAAAACAAAAAAAAAACAATAGTAGATGGATCAAATTTAAAAAGAACAATGATCAGGATAACTTAAGGAAAAAATAGATTTTTTTCTTCACAAAAGGACAAATTATATATCTTCTAAGGCTCAAGGCAGATCTCTCTTCATGAGAGAGTCTCTACCTTATCGGTTAAATCCTAACCGTTCTAAAGTCTGAATTTTAGCATCATATTTATGTACACCTTGTATCTTTAATATCTGAGGGTGTACTTTATCGTGTAATTTTATACCCTAAAAATATTAAAGTCTACATCTGGATCCTAAAAAAAGATTGAAAAAAGATTTTTGACATGTTGGCCAAATCCTAATGGATAATCATAAACTGGTTACGATATCCATTTTTTTTTTAAACATGAAAAAGATGCAATTTTTGTTTTTTTTTTGAAAAATATGCTTGGAAAAATTTTAGGATTTGGCCGTAAGCAAAAAAATATTTTTTTGCTTTTTGGAAATGTTTTCAATTTTTTTTAAAAAATATTTTGGAGAAAATCGGTATTTTAATTCCAGATTTTTATTTTACAGTGTAAATATACAACCCGATATTATGCAAAATTGAAAAAATATTTGAAAAAATCACATTTTTTTAAAATGATTTTTTTGAATTTTTTTTGATTTTTTAAATAATATTATAATATAATATATATTATATAATATTAAATATGTAGGATGGGTTGGCCCAGCCAGGTAGGGCCGAAATCAGCCCCACAAAACTGGCTCCTTAAAGGGGGTGGGCCAGACCGGCCCAACCACTTGGGTTAGGCTGGAACAGGTCCGACCCACCCAAAGTTTGTTTAATTATGTGCAGAACGTGAACAATTACTGTTCACGTTTTGCATGCAACCGAACGGTTGCAGAAGCCGTAGACGGGCGGAGTGAAGATGGAGGCAACCTGCGGTGGAGAAGGAGCTGTTGTCACTGGCCTGGCGTGAAGTTGGCGGTGGTGCTGGTGGAAGAGTTGGTGGCGCTCGAAGGAGTGGCTGCTGCTCACGTTACAGGAGCTGCCGTGGTCGGTGCTGGAGTTGCTAATGGCTGGAGCTGTTCAAGTCGCTGCTGTGATGAGACAGTATCTCTGCTGCTGTTTCTAAGGATGAAAGCCCCTAGAAGAGGTGGTTGCTGCCTCTGCTACTGCTGTCGAGGTTGCGGTAGCAGAGAAGGAGGAGGATGAAACAGGTCTGTAGGAGAGAGAAAAGGAGTCGCGGTGGCTGCTTGGTGGTCGTTCCGGCTTCCTATGGTGGAGTTGGTATTTGTGGTGATGTGATTCCGGTGGTTGCAGCGGTGGAGGGAGAAAGATAAAAGAAAAACAAAGAAAAAGTGGCAGAAACCGGGAAGAAGCTGATTTTTTTGGCTTATTTTGGACCTGATTTTTTCCTCCCTCAGGCCATCAAATCCACCTCTATTTATAGGCGGTGGAAGAGGGCAATCTTTTCTACACTAGAGAAAATTTACAGCCCTTGATTCAGATGAAAAGGATCCCAACCGTTGGCTCAAAGTAGGCATGGTGCACTGTCAAATTGTCAAATCTGCAGCTGCAGGCTGCCTGAGTTGGCCTCTTTGGGGTGGTGCCACGTCCGTTTATTTGCCAGCGTGCCGGTGAAAACCATACCCCGACGTAGAGGGATGTCTGGTGATCAGTTTCGTGCAAGTTTTGGCAAATTTGGTGGACGTTAGGTGCATTAAATGCACCTGTAAAGGAGGTGACTGAACTAGTTTTTCCGGGAAAAAGGAAGAAGATAATGAATAGTGTTCAGGATTCTGTTTTGGTCAAAGTTCATTTCAGTCCTTCCTTTTTCAATTTCTTTCAATTGAACCCTAATTGACCCAAAATGTTTGCAATTAAGCACCTGATGACCTTCAATTGGAACACCAAAGTTACGCGCCTTTTGCAATATGATCCTTGGTCTCGGATTTTGTCAAATTAACCCCTAATTGTCTATCAAACTTTTAATTTCTTCAATTTCACCCCCGGTTTTTGTCAATTAAGCCCCTCAATTGTGGCGTCTTTTGCAGATTGGTCCTTGGCTGCAAATTTCTTCAATCCAGCCCCTAATTGACCCAGAACTTCAATTTTCTTACAATTTGGCCCTTAATTTCAATCAATTAACTTGGTAAAAATTAAATTTGGTCTCTTAAAATTCCAATCTCCTCAATTAAGCCTAAATTAGGCTCCCAAACTTAATATTTCACCAATTAAGCCTCAAATAAAATTAATTTGACCCATTTAAAGTATAATTAAGTCCTTGCACTTAATTAAATCCTTCAATTGGACCCAAATTAATTCTTAAACATAATTAAAATTTAATTTGGCCCATGATTAAATCAAATTGGCCTATTAAAAATTTAATTATGTCATTGGACTTAATTTTTATGCAAATTCGTTCAATAATCATTTAATTTAACCTTGAATTTGCATTCTATCTCCATTTTTTGGCATAATGGGGTACAATTAGGCCTTAAATTTCCTTCAAAAATTACAGATTGATTTCCCGGCCTGCTTTCTCCACGTTGCCAGCCTTTTATTTTATTTTTTGATTTTTATTTTGAAAAAAAGTGAATTTTTGGGAAATAACCCAAAATTAGTTTATGACAAAACTTGCGGCCTATATCATGAGAATGGAATAACTCGATAATAAAAAAATATAATCATAAAGTTTTTTTTTAAAAAATCATGTTGAATTTTCAAGTCCATGACCCAGGTCCTTACAACTTTTAAATACCAAATAAATTTAATATTTGATTGAAATATGAAGTTGAAAAGAAAATAAATTTAGAAAAAATAAAAAGAATAAGGATCAAAATTAACATAAAAAAATCATAAAAAACTAATGATTGAAAGTTGAAAATGAAAAAAAATTATAACTTTTCAAAAAGAGCCAAGAAAAAATTTAGAAATCAAAACAATGAGGACCAAATTGAAAAAGATAATACCATCAATTTGGATTGAAGGATGAAATTAAAAATAAATAAAACTTTTACAACTAGGTCAAAGACAAAATAAAAAATCAAACGAATAAGGATGAAATTGAATACAAATAAAACTTTTATGAAACGGTCAAGAACAAAAATTAGAAATCAAAATAACAAAGATTGAAGTTTAAATACCAACAATAAAGATGGTCAAACTGTAATTTTCACGAGAAAAGAGAGAAATAAAGAAAAAATAAAGACTCGCCAGCGACAAACTGAACTACCAACGTCAACAAGCACCATTTCAAATGGAAGAGGACATTGTGATGCTTCAAATGACAAAATGATAGAGCAATTTTGAATGTCAAGAGGTGCCGCCTACGTAACAAGTGCAGCACGCACCTCTCGATGGTGTACATGCACGCCCCCCTCTTTGTTTTTTTGTTTTTATTTTTTATTTAGCCAAATACAAAATTTCTCTGAGCTAACTTGATAATAATAATAAAAAAAAACACTACTATGGAAAGCCAAAAATGACCCTTGACTCTAGGTTTATTTATTTTTTATTTTAAGAGTATTTTGGTTATTTCAATGTTCATTTTAATTGTTTATTATTTTTTTATATTTATGAAAAATCCAAATTTTCCTTTAGATGATATTATTATAATAATAAAAACTATTGTGTATGTTGTTATCCACTTTTGACCAAAAAAATACAAGAGAAGAATACAAGAAGAAAGCCTAAAAGATTGCTCAAGTTGGTGGTAGAGGATTAAGATGACAGGTGAAAAAATTGGATGACCAAAATGTATAAGATTTATAAAATTAGCAACCGAATTTAGACTGATAAAATGCCTTATTTGTGAAAATATTTTTATTTGGAGTAAAGAAATACAAATTTGAATGGTTAAGAACTTAATAAGAATTTTAGAAGGCTTAATTAATTTTATTGAGGACTTGATAATAAGGAAAATCAGTTTTTTGAGTCAATTTAGGTGTTAATTGGAAGAAATTGAAGTCTAGGGATTAAAATTATACTTTGAAAGGTTTAATTGGTCAAATCAAAAGCTTAATTACAAAAAAAAATTAAAGTTTGAAAACCAATTAAGGACTTATTTGCATATTTCCACGACCAAAGACCAAACTGTAAGTGGCGCTTAATTTCAGGGGTAGAAATTGGTGAAATCCAAGGTGAAAGGAATTGAAATTTTTGTGATTAGTTATGGATGAAATTGAACAAATTAAAAATCAAGGACTCGTTTGTAAAAGGTGTTGAATTTTAAGGTTGATATTTGAATTTGACATGGGTGCAATTGCATGCAATTAAAAGTTTGGAAGATAATTATGGGTGCAATTAAAAGAAATTGAAAGAGCAGAGACCAAATTGAAATTGGCCAAATCTCAAATTAAAAAATCATAATTTCTAGTTTTTAACCTAAACAACGGGTTGTTCACCACTATTCATTAATTTTCTTAGCAATTTTGAGTGATCAAGTGAGCATGTTCGGGCGAATGAATATAGCTTCTCTGACCATCTCAATGGTTGTAATCACCACCATTTAATTGAGAAACATCCCCTCTACAAACCTATGCCTATGAAATTGGAAGTTTACATCTCAATTCTTCCACAGAAGTCTCCAATATCTTGTCTTTAATAAGTTTTCCTTGTATTTTTAGATTTTTGGTTGATCGAGTTAACACCTTTGAATGAATGAATGTGAAGCTACAAAACTCTAAATTGAGTAAGGTTGGATCTAAATAAAAGGTGCGCACATTCTCTACCAACTTCAGGTGGTTTCCAATGACATTTACATCGGAATTGCTCCGACGAAACCTCGAAAATTGTCAACCTAATCAGCCTTGATTGTAACACCTATTTTTCAAAAACCATCCATTTTTTTTGATATGTTCACACTTGAAAGCCTCTTAGAGGGTTCTTATCAATAACTTCAAAACCTCTCTCTCAAGATCAAAAGGTCAAAAATGGCTATTTGCCCTTCAAGTCTAGCAAAACCACCAAGGACCAAAACCACAATTTCAAAATCAACCAAGTATAAGAGCTTTCAACTGTTAACTTTTGTTCAAAACCCTCTTATATTGATCAACTGACTAAGCTTTGATTAATTCTTGATGGAATCCACCAAAAAAACTAGAAAAACACTATAAATACCATCTGGAAAATGATGAAAAACAAAAGGAAAAAGGGAAGAAAATAGAAACGAAAAACATGGAGAAACACTTTGTTAAGAGAAAAGAGCTGTCAAAGTTAGGCCAAAATCATGAAAAACAAGAAATTGGGAGTCTGACACAAGGGACAAGGTATTGTTCACCATACATGCCCAAAACGATATCATTTTGGATTGTTTCTTTTTTCTCCTTTTTTTTCTCTTTTTTTTTTAATTACATTGAAACATATTGTTTCATTGAAGGGGTGAGACAATATCATTTCACTCAAAGGAACGAGTTTCTTTTACTTTTTAAATAGTTCCTCCAAGTTTATCATTTTTCCCAGTTTAGTCCTTGGATTTTTATTTATTTTATTTTTTGCTAGTTTCGACCTTTTATGTTAATTTGTCTTCTAAATTTCATCCCTGATTGTGTTATACTGGTTTCTCAATATAGACACTTTTTTTAATTCAATCATTGGCTTTCAAGTTTTAAATTATTTAGCCAATTTTAACTTTTTTTTCCCTCTCAATTTAGTCCTTTATTGCATTAAAATAGTCCTTTAATATTTGTGTCTTTTCCAATTTAGTCCTTGGCTTCTTATTTTTCAATTTTTGGCAATTTTAACCATTTTCTCTTAATTTCTTCCCAATTTCATCTGTAATTGTATTTTTATATTTTTTATATTTTCTTGAAATATATATTTTCTGAAATAATTTTTCCCTTTTTGAAATATTTTTTTTTACACTTTTTGATTAAAATATCTTTGCCTTTTTTGAGATATTTAATAAGGGTCGAAAATTAGAATATGACAATTACCCCCTCTTTACAAAGTTTACATTACAAAGTCTATGAAAATGCTTTTCAATATGCTTTGTTTAGTAAGCTTGTAAAAAAACTATAGCGTACATTGGAAAATTTTAAGAGATTATCAAATCGAAAGGTGAGGAACCTCAATAATTTAAACTTGAAAGAATCACATAGAATTCAAATTTCCAAGAGCGATTCTTTGAAATTAGATTTACAAGAGTTAATTGAGATTTAAAAATAAAAAAACCTTGTAAGAGTCTTCTAAGACTTCATAACAAAGAAAACATTTGCAAGATTCATCTGAGACTCAGAAATAAAGAAAACTTTATGAAAGTCCTCTATGACTCGACTGCAAGAAAGACTTACAAGAGTCCAATAAGACTTCATCGCTAGAAATTTGCAATAATCCTCTAAGACCCAAAAGGTAAAGAAAGATTTGTGAGAGTCCTCTAAGACTCAATTGCTAGAAAGATTTGCAAGGGTCCTTTAAAATACAAAAGTAAAAAAAAAAAAAACACACACATTTATGAGAGTTCTCTAAAACTCAATCACAATAGCTTTCTGATGTCAAGGTTTAACTTAAATTTGAAAGAATCCTTTGAGATTATAAAAGTAAAATAAAACCAATAAGGGTCCTTTAATACTCCAAATCATAGAACAAATTATAAGAATCATCTTGAACTTAAGAGTAAAGAAATATTTGTGAGAGTCCTATAAGACTCAATTATAAGAGTCTTTCGATGGTATGGTTCAACTTAAATTCATAAGATTCCTATAAGACTCAAAAGACAATTATTGAAGTATATATTTCCTTGCAACATTACATGAGTTGTGTGACTATGCATAAAAGATGAGTGATGGTTTTCATGCAATTATCCTTTTTAGTCTAGTTCTAAACAAGATTTAAGTAAATAGAGTGATAATAATTAGACAATTATATATATATATATATATATATATATATATATATATATATATTTCTATTTTCTCTAATGTTTTGAGTTGCTTAGTAACTAGGGGTATGCATCATAAATGTTTACTTTTGCGTCAAGTGACAGCTTGAAATATAAGTATGCAAAGCACTTTAAGTATGACTTGTTAAGTAATTGAATGCATTCATTATAAATATTTATATTTGCTTCAAAAGACAAGTGACAACTTCAAGACAAAAAGATCTCAAAAAAAAAAAAACTAAATGAATAGATATCTCTCTAGTTTGCTATCTTGTTTATAGTAGTGAGAATGGGTGATTGTAGGATACTTGTGGCATGATTCAATTATGTTGTTTGCATGATAAATATGAT